>Ga0256847_1000633_pt1 | contig 21190 bp, 22 predicted proteins | sample TeddybearmetaG_FD_189099 | JGI IMG/M metagenome (GOLD analysis project Ga0256847, IMG submission 189099) | Hydrothermal vent microbial communities from East Pacific Rise, Pacific Ocean - Teddybear | ecosystem: Environmental > Aquatic > Marine > Hydrothermal vents | place: Pacific Ocean: East... | reverse complement strand
CCTCAATGAACAACAAGAAGTTTTTACCTTTATTAATCATGAAATGCACAGTAAATCTGCTCTGCTTATGCAGGCGATCCGTCATTCTGATATAGCGATAGCGAAGCTATGTTTAGCGGATATTCAAAATCAGGGAATTGGAGTAGACAAACTATATTATTTGGCAGAAGGGCATGTCTCGGTTGAATATGATGATAAAGAGCTGTTTCTTTACGCACAGGGAGATATTATTGCCCACACCTCAATCGAAGATTTCGAAGAAACTGGTTTATATTACTCGGCCAAATCAGAAATAAAAATAGAGAGTATAACTTTTGATGATCTATTTGACTTATTGGGGAATAACCGTCATTTAATTTCGCTCTGGTTCTCTATTTCTTCATTAGCTCAATTACAACTTAACCAAATGATAGGTGTCTTAACCAAAAAACAAGAACGAGCAAATCCTGGTTTTATGCGTTACAAGCCCGGTATGACCATTATTGAGGAAGGGGATGATGCCGAATATGTCTATTCCATTAGCGAGGGTGTTGCGGCGGCTTGTCACAAAGGTGTGGAGGTTGGGGAAATACAAAAAGACGAAATTTTTGGCGCAATTGCGGTACTAACGAACCAAAAAAGAACCGCGAGTGTTATAGCAAAAACATCCTGCACCGTATTAATGGTACACAAAGATGAATTTTCCAAAATGGTTCATTCTCATCCCAAACTCTTTTTGAATATTTTGAGCAGTCTTGCAGATAAGATCGTTTTTTTAAATAAAAAGGTGACTGCGAATCAAAATAGTGGATAGTGCATTTACAAATAAGATAAGACGCTGGGACATAATCGACTCTTTACAATCGCCTATCTAATTGATTAGAATAACCTCAACATCTTCGCTAACGGCAAACTAATGTTTTTAGCTCAATCTTCAAAATCATCCCTCAATATATTTGCTAGCTCGCATGGCTGCAAATTCGTGCTAAATTAACTTCTTTTTCCGACCTTAACGAGGATGCGTTATTCTGATCGAATAACTTAGTAGACTCATTTATTATTGTTTCTTGCTTCAGCTCGATTTTGGAGTAGACAGGAACATCGATAGGAAAAGAAAATGACTGAAAAAAATATAGAATCCGCCGTTAGAGTTGAAAAAGCGCCTGCTCCGGTTGGTTCGTATCCGCATGCTAGAAAAGTTGGCAACTTGTTGTTCTTATCAGGTGTTGGTCCAAGAAAAGCGGGCACAAAAATAATTCCAGGGGTTACTCTAGATGATTCCGGCGATATCACCAGCTACGATATTGAAGCTCAATGCCGAAGCGTATTCGATAATATTAAAATAATTTTGGAAGAATCTGGGGCGGACTGGATGGATCTTGTTGATGTAACAGTATTTCTCACCAATATGAAAGATGATTTCAAAACCTATAATCGAATTTACGCAGAGTATTTTGCTGATAATCAACCGTGTAGAACGACCGTTGAGATCAATTGTCTTCCAACTCCGATCGCTATTGAATTGAAGTGTATTGCAACGATAGTTTAACAAGTTTAAGAGGAATAAATCATGGGCGCTCCGATGCAGGTATTGAATTTTGAAAAATGGATTAGCGAAAATAAAGAAAAACTAAAACCACCCGTATGCAACAAAGAGGTTTACCGTGATGGTGACATGATTATCATGGTGGTTGGCGGCCCTAATGGACGAAAGGATTTTCACTATAATGAAGGTCCTGAGTTTTTCTACCAACTCGAAGGAGAGCTCCTTTTGAGAACGCAGCAAGAGGAAGGTGTGGTTGAATATAGACTTGCTGCTGGTGATATATTCTTACTACCACCTAAAGTCCCTCATTCGCCAGTTAGATTTGAAAACTCCATTGGTTTAGTCATCGAACAAGTTCGACGACCTGATGAAATAGATGCGTTAATGTGGTTCTGTGAAAAATGTAACCATAAACTTTATCAAGAAAAATTTCCTCTTAGAGATATCGAAAACGATTTTGGTGCTGTTTTTGCTCGCTTTTTAGGTAGTGAGGAATTTCGTACCTGTGATAAATGTGGTGATGTTATGCTGCATAATAAATTCGAATTCGATTAGGTTGAGGCGACAATTTTATTTGGGGTTTTCTAGCGTCTGTCCAGGTACAAAAATTTAGGCTAAATTCTAATGTTAACGATTGATATTCATACTCACATACTGCCAAAAAACTGGCCCAACCTAAAAGAAAAATACGGTTATGGTGGTTGGATCCATTTAGATCATCATAAATGTGGCTGTGCCCGGATGATGAAAGAAGATCATTTTTTTCGTGAAATAGATGCCAATTGTTGGGACGCTGAGGTTCGGATAAAGGAGTGCGATCAACACAAGGTCGACGCACAAGTATTATCGACTGTTCCGGTAATGTTTAGCTATTGGGCGAAGGCTGCGGACGCGCTGGATATATCAAAATTGCTTAACGAGCATATTGCTGGAATTTGTGATCAATATCCTAGTCGTTTTGCTGGTTTAGGTACCATTCCCTTACAGTCTCCTGACATGGCAATTAAAGAGTTAGAACGTTGCGTCAATGAGCTTGGTTTACAAGGCGTACAAATTGGCTCACATGTTAATGAGTGGAATCTTAACGCGCCGGAATTATTTGCCGTATTTGAAGCAGCACAAGATCTTGGTGCATCAATTTTTGTTCATCCTTGGGATATGATGGGTAGCGACAAAATGAAAGACTATTGGCTCCCCTGGCTCGTGGGTATGCCTGCAGAAACTTCACTAGCTGTTTGTTCAATGATTTTTGGTGGGGTGTTCGAACGACTGCCGAATCTAAAAGTGGCGTTTGCCCATGGTGGGGGTTCATTCCCATCAACCATTGGTAGAATTGAACATGGTTATGCCTGTCGACCCGATCTAGTGGCAAAAGATAATCCCAACAATCCCCGAAAATACTTGAATCAAATTTATCTAGACACCTTAGTTCATGATCCACAAATGCTGAACTATTTAGTCGACTTAATGGGGGCTGACAGGTTAGCTTTAGGATCCGATTATCCCTTTCCTCTGGGAGAACTTGAGCCGGGAAAATTGATTAAAGAGAATATAAGCAATGTTGCGATTAAAGAACGACTATTAAATGGTACAGCCTTAGAGTGGCTGAACCTTGAAACTCAAAGATTTACTGGATAACTTGATGAAGATAGAGTTTGAAATTGACAACATGGTTTATTCTGCTGACCTATCTAAGGGAAAAAGCATAGCGATTACTCTACTGCCTAACGATAAGCAGCCCAATCATTTCGGTGCGCCTGCTTGCACCAGCAAATCTCTTGTGGTGGGAGACTATATTGGAGATACAAAAAAGGGAGGTTCATGTAACGTCAGCATTTTGTCAATAATCCCTCACTGTAACGGCACTCATACGGAATCTGTCTCTCACATAATTGATGAATTAATTCCGGTGTACTCGGTAATTAACCAGTCTATCTTTCCGAGTGTACTCATCAGTATTTCTCCTGAGTTGGCATCCGAAACCTCTGATCATTATTCGCCTTTTATGGATGAAACAAATTTGGTAATCAGTAAACAACAATTACAAAAGGCATTAGAGCAATACACTGATGGTCAATTAAATGGATTGATTGTTCGAACACTAAAGAACGAACCTACAAAACAATATATTAAATATAATGAAGATAATTACCCACCCTATTTTACTAGCAATGCTATGCAATATTTAATTGAGAGAGAGATCGATCATTTATTAGTCGATTTTCCTTCGGTCGATAAGATGTATGACGATGGACTACTGAGTAATCATCGTCTATTTTGGAATATAGCTGTCGGTAAAACTAAGAAAAATCATGAATCGAAAATCGATAAAACCATCACAGAAATGATTTATGTTGATGAAAAAATTGAGGACGGTATTTATCTTTGTAACCTTCAATGTCCAGAAATAGAAACAGATGCGGTGCCTTCAAGACCAATCTTATTTGAATTGAATAGAGAAAAATAATGCAATATAAAAATAGTAGAACGTATGCTCGTGAAATGGATAACAAGGATCCTATCGCTTTCATTCGGGATGAATATTCTATCCCTAAGCAAGAAAATGGCGATGATGAAATCTATTTGTGTGGTAATTCTTTAGGTCTCCAGCCCAAACTAGCGGCAGAGTATGTTCAACGAGAGTTAAAGCAGTGGGCGGCACTAGGTGTTAAAGGTCATTTTTCTGGCGACTATCCCTGGATGCCTTACCATGAGTTTTTAGCTGACGGATTTTCGGAACTGGTCGGTGCAAAAGAAGAAGAAGTGGTTTCAATGAATACACTAACCGCTAACTTACATTTTATGATGGTTAGTTTCTATCTTCCAACTGAAACCCGCCATAAAATACTTATCGAAGAACATGCTTTTCCCTCAGACCACTATGCAGTCGAGTCTCAAATTAAATTCCATGGGTTCGATCCAGAGAAATCTATGCTGCTGATAAAACCCAGAGAGGGTGAACATGCTATTCGCGATGAAGATGTTATTGCACTCATAGAGGAACAAGGTGAATCGATAGCATTAATTTTATTGCCAGGTGTTCAGTATTACACGGGGCAGGTTTTTGATATGAAAACCATTACTGAAGTTGGCCATCACAAAGGTTGTAAAGTCGGTTTTGATTTAGCTCATGCGGCCGGAAATATCTTGATGCAACTGCATGACTGGCAAGTTGATTTTGCTTGTTGGTGTACTTACAAATATTTGAATTCTGGCCCGGGTTCAGTAGCCGGTTGCTTTGTACACGAAAATCATCACCATGATGAAAATCTACCTCGATTCGCTGGATGGTGGGGGCATGATAAAATGTCTCGATTTAAAATGGAGAATAAATTTAAACCAATGAACTCCGCAGAAGCTTGGCAATTATCTAATCCGCCGGTGCTTTCTTTGGCTGCTATTCGAGGATCATTAGACACGATTAAAAAAGCAGGTGGAATAGCTAAACTCAGAGAGAAGGCGATTAAGCTATCTGGATTTATGCGCTACTTGGTTGAAACCGAATTGACTAATGATGTTGATATATTGACGCCATCAAACCTAAACTCTTGCGGTAGCCAATTATCACTAGCGATTAAACTCAAACCGGGTGATTCAGGTGAGAGAGGAAAGAATATTTTTGATGCGATCGAACGAAACGGAGTAACAGGTGATTGGCGCTATCCCAACGTGATACGTGTAGCACCAGTTGCACAATACAATTCATTCGAAGATGTTTATCGATTTGTTGAGATATTAAAAGTCGCGATTAGAAATCATTGATTGAACGCTCAAACAAATATAATTATTAATAGAGACACAAATGAATAATAAGGAAACAATTACATTAATTGGTGCCGGCTTAGTTGGTTCGTTGCTTGCTGTATTGCTTGCTAAGCGAGGTTTGAAAGTTGAGATCTTCGAACGCAGAGACGATATGCGTAAACAAGATATTAGTGCAGGTCGTTCTATTAACTTAGCGTTAGCGAATCGTGGAATTTATCCCCTTGAACAAGCAGGTCTAATGGATCAAGTAAAACCGATCTTAACGACGATGAAAGGTCGAATGGTTCATAATCTTGATGGTCGCGAAAACTTTCAAAGCTATGGGCAAAAACCAGAAGAAGTTATCTATTCGGTTTCTAGAGGTGATCTAAATAAGATCTGTATGAACGCCGCGGAAGAAACAGGATTAGTAACGATTTATTTTAATCAAGAATGTGAATCCCTCAATTTTAACCAACAAACCCTTGAACTAAAAAATACTCTGACCAATGAAACAACGGAGCGCTCATTCAACCGAATAATCGGAACAGACGGTAGCGCATCCGCGGTGAGAGAAGCGATCCATGTAGTTGAGTCAAAGCAGCTCGAAATTCTCCCGTTGGGTCACAGTTACAAAGAGTTGCGAATACCCGCCGCGGTTGACGGTAGCTTTCAAATTGACGCCAACTCGCTGCATATTTGGCCAAGAGGTGGTTATATGTTGATTGCGTTACCCAACCAAGATGGCTCCTTTACAGTAACCTTGTTTATGCCGACTGAAGGCGACGTTAGTTTTAACAAAATTAATACTGAAGATAAACTGGTGCAATTTTTCTCCGAGTATTTTGAGGATGTTTTACCGCTATTACCAGAGCTTAAAAGAGACTTTTTCGAAAACCCTACCGGTAGGCTAGCAACAGTAAAATGCTCTCCTTGGTATTATCGAGATAAAGCACTCATTCTTGGAGATGCCGCTCACGCGATCGTGCCTTTCCATGGGCAGGGTATGAACTGTGCCTTTGAAGATGCTAATGACTTAGCAGAAGTTCTTGATGAACAAGATCCCGGCGAAGAACGTAATTGGGAGAAGGTTTTTTCCGCTGTTGATGCTAATAGAAAAATAAACGGCGATGCGATTGCCGATATGGCGATAGACAACTATGTGACTATGCGCGATTCAGTGCGAGACGAAAAATTCATACTTCGTAATGCGCTTGCTTTTGAGTTAGAAAAACGTTTTCCAGAATACTTTTGTCCACGTTATTCAATGGTTATGTTTCATCGACTTGAGTATTGTGAAGCAAAACATCGAGGCGTGATTCAAGAAGAAATTTTGCAACAATTGACTGGCGATGTCAATTCAATTAATGCGGTAGATTTTAGTTATGCCGAAGAATTAATTCGGCGGAAACTCACTCTTGTAAAGTTAAATCCGAAGGGGATTTAGCTATAGCATGCTGTCATCGCGAGAAGGAACGACGTGGCAATCTTCATTGGTTTAGCGCAATTTCGTACCTCAATAATACTCTTTTCCTAGCTTCAAAGGAACTATCCCAAATTTAGTTCAACTAGCCACCGTGCAAATTGATGATTGTCCAATCCATTTTGCTAAAATCTTTGTCATATTATCGATATTTATAGGTTTATTCAAAATATCGTCTATGCCTGATTTCTTGCATTGCTCAACGACATTTTCGACCATGTTGGCGGTTAGCGCTATTATGGGTGTTTGCTGATTGGGACCGTCGCTGTTTCGAATTGCAATAGATGCTTCAAAACCACTCAGCACAGGCATTTGACAATCCATAAGAATCAACGGATATTTTTTCTTTAGAGTCAGATCAACAGCGACTTTCCCATTAGCTGCAATTTCACTTGAGTAGCCTAGCTTTTTGAGAAACAATAGCGCGACTTGTTGATTTGCAAAATCATCTTCTACAACGAGTATAGTTCGATCCACTCTTTACTCCTCTTGATCCAATTAGTTCTAGATTATGACGTCCATTTCGCAACGAAAATACCAACAAAAATAACAAAACCTACCCAATTATTGTTCAGAAACGCAGCAAAACATTTTTGTGACTCCTTTTTTCTACACATATAAAACTGTCGGGCAATTAGCAAAGTTGCTACGGTGAGACTGATGTAAAAATAACCATTGAGTTCGAACTTGGCTCCTACCAATAACATGCCGAATATAAAAAGTGCCTGAATAAACATAGTAATATGGAGATCGGCTTCACCGAAAAAAATAGCGGTTGACTTAACGCCAATTTTTAAATCATCTTTCTTGTCGACCATTCCATAGAGAGTATCGTAAGCCAAAACCCATAATAGGTTAGTAATATACAGTAGCCAAGCGGTGACAGGGATTTCATTTTGAACGGCGGCAAATGCCATTGGGATCGCCATGGAAAAAGCCATTCCTAAAACGAGTTGCGGAAAATAGGTTACTCGTTTCATGTAGGGATAAACAATGGCAATCGCAAGCGCCACAAAGGATAAAATCATGGAAAGATTATTTAGAAGTAAAACGAGAACAAATGCGAGCAACGCAAGTGCTACAAACAACCCGAGAGCTTCTTTTTCGGTGACCTTTCTAACAATCAGCGGCCGGTTGCGGGTTCGAGAAACTTTACCGTCAATATCACGATCTGCATAATCGTTGATCACGCAACCTGCAGAGCGCATTAAAAATACGCCACAGACAAAAATGACAATTAGGTGAAGAGATGGAAAATTTTCCGATGCTAACCAAAGAGCCCACAGTGTTGGCCAAAGTAACAATAAGGTTCCAATAGGTTTATCCACCCGCATCAATAGTCCATATTGCAAGATGCGATGTTGCCAAAGAGGAGGAATTGTTTTACGGGATATAAGTTTGACTAAACCTAACTTATGAGCAAACTGCCGAAAAGAATAACGAATAACTTTACTAGGAGTGACTTTTTGTTTCGGTGACTTACTGTTGTTTTGAATTGTCATTAATCGCGATCAAAACAATTATAAATCGGGCAGTCGGGTAATAAAATTTCGCTGATAAACAGCGGGCCGGTCTCGAGTTCAAAAACGGATGATCGCTGCCAAAGAGGAAGGTTTTTTGGGATCCCCCACTCCTCCAAACCAACTTCATCCGCAAATACCAGCTCCAATTTCATTTCAACCCGTTCTGCGTTTAGTGACCCAAAAAGGATTTTTCCTAAAGGGGTGGTTCCCATTCGTTTAAGTCGAGTTGCCCTGCCAGATAGAGTAGCCATAGGAATAACCGTGCGAGCGTAGAGCCAGTCTTTATCAATTGTGCCCATAGTTATCTCGCGGATATGAGCAAAGACACGTGTAGGGATCCCCAGAACATAGCTTTCATAACGGTCTACCGGCCCTCTTCCTTGTGACAAGCAGTTCAGTATAGGAGCACTGCCCATAAGATGAGTAAAAAGATCAGTCAAGCTGCCTTTTTCGGTCAAAATGTCTAAATATTTAGCGTTCAAATGTGTGCTCGGCTTAATCTGTATGTTCTAGCTTGCAGTCAGTTCTACAATCAGCGCGCAGTATATCAAATTCGTCTGGCAAAATTTTGATCTTTTTGGTGATAAATTCCCTTCTTGTAGTAAAATACTGGATTTCCTGAAAAGAGTAGAATTGAGAGCGTATGAAAAAGTGGGAATGTATAGTTTGTGGTTGGATATATGAAGAGAGCAAAGGTTGGCCGGAAGATGGAATAGCACCGGGAACAAAATGGGACGATATCCCTGAAGATTGGTTATGCCCTGATTGCGGCGTAGGTAAAGAAGATTTTGAGATGGTAGAGATTTAGATTCCAATGGATAACTAAGATAAATTATGAGTCTTGCAGATAGAGTTTTGGCGGTAAATGATGATTTACCCATTAAGACGGATAAACCTGTTCATAGCGGTAAGGTGCGCTCGGTCTATTGGCTGACTGATAGTGACAGCCGCCGTTTGATAAAGGAAAAGGGATACGATGTACCTGCGGACGCACCTTTAGCCATTATGGTCATAAGCGACCGGATTTCCGCTTTCGACTGTATTTGGCATGGTGAGGGCGGAATGAATGGGGTTCCTGGTAAAGGAGCGGCATTAAACGCTATTTCTAACCATTGGTTTAAATTATTCAAACAGCAAGGTCTTGCGGATAGCCATATTTTGGATATACCCCATCCGTTGGTATGGATCGTTCAAAAGGCAAAACCGGTTATGATCGAAGCAATCTGCCGTCAGTATATTACCGGATCAATGTGGCGAGCTTATCAAAAGGGTGAAAGAGATTTTTGCGGGATAGAAATTTCCGATAACTTGCAGAAAGATCAAAAACTACCTGAGTTACTCATGACTCCCTCTACAAAGGGTATCCTGAAGGGGATTCCCGGCGTCCCTGAAGCGGATGATATCAATATTACTCGAGCGAATATCGAAGATAATTACCAGGCTTTCAATTTTGCGAGTAAGTCAGATATAGATTTATACGAAAAACTTTTAGAAGAAGGTTTTGACGTAATCAGCGACGCTTTAGCCAATATTCATCAGATTTTCGTTGATACAAAATTCGAATTTGGTTATGTCAATGATCAACATGGTGATCCAAAACTTATTTATATGGATGAAGTCGGTACGCCAGACTCATCTAGAATTTGGGATGCAAAAGAATATAAAAACGGTAGAGTCGTTGAAAACTCTAAAGAAGATTTTCGACAATTATTATTAAACCATTTTCCTGATCCAGATATTTTACTCAATAAGAAACGGATGGTGGAAAGACAAGCGTTGGCCAAAAATAACGATCTCCCTGAAGAGGTGCTAATGAAGATCTCTAGCACTTATGTTGGTATTGCCGAAAAAATTATTGGTCAGAGTATTGAGATATCTGAAAACCCAAAAGCCGAGATTATTGAGGTTCTCAGACGCGATTACGCGTTGATCGAGCTATAGCGCTACAGACTACAGCTCATATCTTGACCACAGCACATCGGTGATTTGATTTTTCCATGATCATTGGGGCATTTAGAAATTTGTACCACTCGACCATCATCGGTTGTTAGACTATCATCAACGAGTGGTGCATCGCATTTCCCGCAGGTCGCATTCACACTCATTCCACATTTTGAACATTCGTAAGTTGCCATCATAAATTCCTTGTTTGGGACATCAGTATGATATCGGTATTGGTACTATATCGCCTACTTTGAATAGAATCAATCTAATCTTAAACGCTACTTTTTGATCGGGTTCCCGGCTTGGCTAGGATCTCCAAGTAGAAGGATTTTAATCCCTGCTTTTCTGCTTCGTCCATGTACTTATTAATCTCTGATTTATGGATTGCCTCCGCGGTAGCCTCAGTCGCTCCATACTTGCAATCAAAATCCCAATAATCGACTCCGGTCGTTAACGGCTTATTTCTTTCTCTCTTAAGGTATTTTTTAACCTCATGCTTAGCGGCTTCGATCATACGAGGCATTTTTATTTTTTCGTGGGTTAGTACAAATGTCTTTTTCATGTTATTCCTAATCTTCTTTGGTGTTTAATTGAATTTTCTTGGTGCTCTTTGTTGAAGCATCTTTACTAATAATCGGTTTTATAGCAGTGACATTTTCTAGAGGGATAATCAGTGTATTTTTTTCGTCGTGATTATACAAAAAAATGTAATTAATTGATGTACCTAAAATGGAGTATTGTTGATCTTTATTTCTAATAGCATCTGAAAAAACAGCAACTAAATTGGTCTTATCGGTTCGGATTGATTTCGATTTGGTTTCGGAATAAATTGCAATAAACAAGATAAAATAGAATAAAAGTATAAAACTTCCGATCCACCAAAATGACTGTATACTCTTTAGTCCAAACAGATAAGGCATAAACTTGAAAAACCCTTTCGAAAACTTTTTATCCAACCAAGCACTGAATGGTGCTTGAATATACGTGATTCCCCAATAAAAAAGAAAAACAACGAAAGTTCCCAGAACCATTAACATAACCATGGGGTCTTTAATTCCCGCAACTAGAATATCGCCTATTTCAAGATAAATAATAACTTCTAAATTGAAATAGCGATAAAAGGTAATGACATAAATAAATCCAGCAACGGCAATTGTTGCATACACGATAAAAACAGCTAAGCCAGGGTGGTTAACTACGAATTTGAGTATGGCTGAAATATCAACTTTAGGACGATATTTTTCAATATTGGCTATTTTACTTTCTTCTGTCATTTTGAAACCCGTTGAAAATCATATATATTTTAGAGATATCGAACTTGTTCTAGAGAACTAAACTAAGATCGACTTCTGGCCAAATCTCTACACTTTCTAGTTGACGTAATTTTTCAAACTGCAATTCTAGCTTATTCTTGCCCATTTGTTTAGCTTGAAACATTGGGCCACCCTTATGACGCGGAAATCCGTAACCATGTAACCATATAACATCAATATCAGACGCTCTTTTAACAATACCATCTTTCAATAATTGCAAACCTTCAGATATTAACGCAAGTATTGCTCTTTGTGAAATTTCATCGTCGCTAAACTCCTTTTGTATAAATCCTAGCTCCTCAGCTTTTTCAGAAATTAACTGATCGACTAATGGATCATTTGACGCCTTCCCATTCTCATCATATTGATAATAGCCTTTGCTTGTTTTACGACCATATCGGCCCAATTTAAACATCAATTCTGCTGGCTTAAAGTACCCTCTATCATATTTTGGAGCAGATACTGAACTTCTTGCATGATAGCCAATATCTAGCCCAGACATATCACTAACCGCTAATTGCCCCATTGCCATTCCCCAACCTGTCAGCGCATCATCAATTTGAGCTACCTTAGCGCCTTCTAACAGCATTTGTTGTACTTCACGTCCGTATCGTGTGTACATTCGATTGCCGGCAAAGCCAAAACAAACACCGACCATCACGGAAATCTTTTTTAATTTTTTGGCCACTGCCATAGCAGTTAGTAAAGCTTGTTCAGATGATTTTTTGGCCTGTACTACTTCCAATAATTTCATAATATTAGCCGGGCTAAAAAAGTGCATGCCTATGACTCTTGATGGATCAGTAACCACACTGGCAATCTCATCAATATCTAAATAAGACGTGTTGGTTGCAAGAATACACTCCGGTTTACAGACTTGATCTAATTGCCTAAATATTGTTTTTTTCACTTCCATATTTTCGAAGACAACTTCAATCACCAAGTCAGATTCACTTAGTGATTGATAGTCAATAGAGGTTGTCAAAGATGCGAGATAAGAATTTGCTTGATCTTGCGAGATTCGGCCACGCTTTACGTTACTCTCGAAATTACCCTCAATCCGTTCCCTACCAGTAGCTAGCGCTTCTTCATTTTGTTCAACTAGTTTTACATTAAATCCGGAAGAAAGAAATACGGTTGCGATACCTGATCCCATTGTACCACCACCAATAATGCCCACATTTTTCACCTCCAAAGGTGTCGCAGTAAATTCGGTTTTCGAGGCTAATCTCTCAGCTCCAAATGCAAACCTTAAGGCAGCAGATTGCTCGGATTCTTTCAACTTCAAAAACTCTCTTCGCTCAAGCGCCATTCCTTCTGCAATATTTAAACCCAAGCTCTTTTGCAATATTCTCGCTGCAATATTTGGCGCTTCTTTGCCTCTCGATTTCTTATTAATTAGTGATAGCGTTTGTTTCCAATTATCGATATCATTGACAATAGTTTTTTCTCCGACTTTTGATAATGTTATCTTTCCCGTTGTAACTAACTCTTCTACAAACCTTAGAGTAGACTCATCCAAGTTTTCATCACTACTAAATATGCAATCAAATAGATCGGTCGAAGAAAAATTATTAACAGAATAATGAACGCCACTAGTAATCATTTCCATCGCTTTCTTAACACCAACCATTCTAGGTAATCGTTGTGTTCCTCCCGCTCCTGGAATTAATCCCAAATTCACTTCAGGCAAGCCCACTTTTGTTGTTTCTAACGCCACTCTATAATGACACGCCAGCGCTACTTCAAAACCACCTCCTAAAGAGGTTCCAAATAGGCTGGCTATGACAGGTTTAGTGCACGCTTCAATTCGGTTAACGACATCAGGGAGGTGAGGTTCTAGCGGTGCATTTGCAAACTCTTTGATGTCTGCGCCAGCAATAAACGTTCTTTTCTTGCAACGAATAATTATCGCTTTAATCGAGTCGTCGTTCTCGAACTTTATGACACCATCAATTAGACCTTGGCGAACTGACTGGGACAAGGCATTAACCGGAGGATAGTCAATTGAAATAATTCCTATATCATTATTGACACTGAAGATTACAGGGGCTGTCATTTAAAATTTTCCTTTTGAACTTGTTGTTATTTAAATCGAGCATAGAAGTCTTCTGATGGTTTTCCTAGCAGACCATTAATATGTTCGAGATTTTGACTAATATACCGAGTTGATTTAATTGTTAAACATTGATAAAGGTTTATTACCAATTGCCGAGCTTTCTTTCCACTCCAATCAGCCGGTAACATGTTGATTGAAAGTTCGTGATCTTTGAGCAGTATTCTTCGAAACTCGTGTATCAGTAGTACTCTTAAGGAATAGGTGGCTAGTGCTGTGGGTTCCAAAAGTTTACTGTTTTGAAGATATTTTAAAATAGGGAGATAATCCGCTAAAAATCGATCATATTGGTTTTGTAAATCAGCCAACTTCCAATTTTGAAAAACAAGTTTTTTAAGTACCGAATTGGAGCTATGGTCTATCGTTTTTCCAGAAAAAATAATAACAGAATCAACTAAGCCGAGCTCAAGTATTGTATCTTCTAAAGATGCTCTATTTAAAGAAGGGTGCGCGTAAACAGAAGAACCAATTAAACTAAAACCCAGCCACTTTAGCTGCTTTTTCAGTTGAGGTAGTTTCTTTTCTGAAACGAAGCTAGGCAACAAAATCAGCCAATCGTCATTTTCTGAAAAGCCACTAGTGCTGTAGATACGTATTGCCGCCTTTTTATTATGATTTTTCGCTGAGCTGGTTAGTGAATAATAGCTTTTTCGACCAGCCTTTCTAACTTGCAGCCAATCGTCCTCTACTAATCTAAAAACTGAAGTGCGAACTAACCGTTCAGAATAACCGAGCGTGGATAGCGAGTCGATCAAGCTACCGAGCCAAATCCAATTGCCATGCTGCGATACAACATCGCCAAAAACTGTAACAATCATTGTTTTACAGCTGATATTGACTCGCTCTACTCTTGTTTTAACAAATTGATCGATTGAATTATTCAAAGTAAAAAAACCAGTTGCTCAAATTAGCTAAAGTCAAAATCTATTTCTACTTCTGCGCTTACGGGATGGGCTTGACAGGTCAATATCATACCGTCTTTAACTTCTTGTTCCGTTAAAGAGTGATTCAAATCCATTTCGACCTCGCCACTAATTACCTTGGCTTTACAAGTGGCGCATACGCCTGCTTTACAAGAAAAGGGCAAATCTGCACCGTTCTCAATTGCCGCATCAAGGATATTATCGCCACCCATTTCAAGATCCATCAACACTTTTCTGCCCGAGACCTTTACCGAAACATTAGCCGTTTTAAGACCGTATTTTTTGGCTCTTTCTGCTTGCGTTTTTGCTGCTAGTTCCGCGGCTACACCAGAGAAAAACAATTCATAATGGATTTGTTCTTCATCGTAACCCCAAGATTTAAAAGCATTGGCAATTTCTAAAGTCATTGTTTCGGGGCCACAAACAAAAATATCATCAAACTCCTTAATGCGAATCATTCGAGCTTGATCTAAATCGATTATTTTTTGCGCGCTAATACGCCCATTTAAAATGACGGCGTCATTTTCTTCTTTGGTAAAGAAATTAAATATTTTAAATCGATTCATATATTGGTTTTTTAAGAAACAAATATGCTCTCTAAACATCATCAGGGGCGTTCTTTTATTTCCATAGAGCAATGTAATTTGAGAGTGAGGCTCGCGTTCGAGAATGGTTTCTATTTGCGAAAGTATCGGGGTGATTCCACTACCAACGGCAACCAGAAGGTATTGCTTGGATGACGTTTCGCATAAGTCAGAATAAAAATGTCCCTGTGGAGGCATTACCTCAAATGTCATGCCTTTTTTTATTTCGCTATTCGCGAAATTTGAGAAAATACCATTTTCTATCACTTTTACGCCAACCCTAAGAGTTTGGCTACTAACACCGGTACAGACCGAATAAGAACGTCTAATATCCTGACCGTTAATATCCGCTTTCAAGGTTAAGTGTTGACCTTGTTTGTACTTGAATTTTTTCTTGAGAGCTTCAGGAACGCAAAAGTCAATCGTGACTGACTCTTTGGTCAATCGATCAACTTTTGATATTGTTAATGAGTAAAAATCGGTGCTCATTTTATAAACCTTTTCGTTCCCCTCTTTGCGAAGAGGGGCTAGGGGAGATTTATGATCTCAACTAATATTTGGGATTTTTATTATTATCATCAAACTTAAATCCCCCTTAATCCCCCTTCACAAAGGAGGAGGTAATATTTTTTCACTCTTCCCTTCACAAAGAGGGAAGTACTACTCTTTATTTCCGTCTTGCATCCCTCTCTTTGCGAAGAAGGGCGAGGGGAGATTTAAAAATGTTTAAAATAATCAAATGCTTCAAAGCAGTCATTGCATTGGTATAATGACTTACAAGCAGTAGAACCAAACTGACTTAATACTTTAGTATTCTGACTTTCACAAACTGGGCAACATACCTTGTCATTCTTATCCGGTGGCGCAATTTGTATACTTTTCAAATGTGCTTTTCCTGCCGGAGACATCATTTCGGTTGTCCATGCTGGGGATAAAGTTATTTTCACCTCAATCTTTCTATAACCATTTTTTGATAATTCGGTTTGTATATCCATGATGATAGTATCAACCGCAGGACAGCCGCTATAAGTCGGTGTCACTGTAATTAAAACAACATTATTCTCTTCATTAACGTCTTGTAATATTCCAAGATCCCAAATCGTTAATCCAGGCAATTCTGGATCAAACACATTATCTAAAATATTCCAGATTTTAGAATGAACAGACGAAGCTCTATAAGACTTACGACTTGCAAATTCGGGTGTAACTATTGAAATAACATCATTCATATCGATTTGGACTTAAAAGATAAAACATATTCACCACGGAGACACGGAGGTCACGGAGTAAAAAAATATTATGTTCTCTTCTCCGTGACCTCCGTGTCTCCGTGGTGAATTCTCTTAAGTTTTCAATTTTCACCACTCTAGCCCCGGCATGCTTCTCTGTAAATATTGCATCTCACTTAGCATATGCCCTAAATGTTCCGTATGAATGCCATTTCGACCACCACGTATTTGTAATTGGCTATCAGGAAAAGATAATTCTGATTTCGACAAAAATGTCTGGACTTCTGAATTCCAATTCGATACTAAGTTTTCTCTATCAACTGCTATCCCTGACTCAACTAATGTTTTTTCCCACTCTTCCATCAAAAATAATTCGCCTACAAAATTCTCTAACTCATCTAAAGCAAGTTGAATTCTTTCTTTACTTTCGCTGGTGCCTTCTGCCAATTGGGTTATCCAGGGTTGGCTGCGCTTTAAATGATAACGACTTTCCTTGACCGCCTTATTCGCTATTGCTGAAACCTGCTCGTCACTAGAATCACATAATAAATTGAGATATTCGCAATAGAAAACATCAAGAAAATATTGTCTCACCATTGTAAAAGCAAAATCATTAATCGGTAATTCGTGAATTAGCAGGTTGGTATATTCACGTTCATTTCTCAAATAGGCGATATCGTCTTCTGTTCGTCTATTGTCTTCTAATTCTACCGCGTATTGATAAAACATCCTGGCTCTGCCAATGTAGTCCAATGAAACATTTGACAGTGCGATGTCTTCCTCCAAATAGGGAGCGTTACTACACCATTCAGATAAACGATGACTGAGTACTAATGAATCATCACCTAATCCGATTAAAAAACGAATTAAATCTTGTTGAATATCTTTCATTGTCTTAGCTCTTTTGATTACATGTTGGAAACATTGTCGGGTAACACATAGTGAGTGGCGTGACGATAGGGTTTATCATCCATCGGATCGATAAAATTAGGTATATCATCTTCTTGAGATGCTGTGATATCGGTTGATTTAACTACCCAAACGCTAACACCTTCGGAGCGTCTCAAATAACAATCTCTTGCATACATCAAGGCGTGCTCAGGACTTTCAGCATGGAGACTTCCGACATGTTTATGATCAAGTCCGCGGTTTGATCGAATAAAAACTTCATAGACGGCCAAATGTTCTTGGTTAATTGTCTGTTCTTGTTTAATGGTTTTTTCGTTGTTCATTTCTTTTCCTCTTATAAATACATTTTTCTATATCTTCCCCTTTGAGAATGGGGACTAAGGGGGATTTAAGAATGCTTAAAATAAAAAATAGTTGCCTCTATATTCCGACTACCAAAATCTCCCCTAACTCCTCTTTGCTAAAGAGGGGAACTGCTATTATCAAAAGCCTCTAAAAGCAATTTCGAAATTCTAAGCAACATTAGTTTGATTTTTTGCTGTTTGTTTTTCTTGGTAAGCTCTGACCGCTTCTCGAACCCATTCACCTTCTTTATGCGCTTTTTTATGATGTTTAATTCTCTGATAATTACAAGGGCCGCTACCATTGATCACTTGATAAAATTCTTCCCAGTTTATTTCACCCGAATCATAGTTACCATTATCTTCATTCCATTTCAATTTAAGATCAGGCATTTGTAACCCTAACACTTCAATTTGTGGAACGGTTTGATCGATAAATTTTTGCCGAAGATAATCATTGGGTTGTCGTTTTATTTTCCATTTCATGGATTTTCCAGAATGAGCCGAATCACTATCGTGAGGGCCAAACATCATCAGGGATGGCCACCAGTTTCTATTCATTGCATCTTGCGCCATTTGTTTTTGTTCGGCTGAGCCTTTCGCTAGAACTGTCATAATTTCATAGCCCTGACGTTGATGAAAACTTTCTTCTTTACAAATTCGAACCATCGCTCTTGCATAGGGACCATAAGAGGTTCGTTGTAAAGATATTTGGTTAACGATTGCGGCACCATCAACTAGCCAACCAATAGCGCCAATATCTGCCCAGGTTAAGGTCGGGTAGTTAAATATAGACGCATATTTTGCCGCCCCGGATTGAAGCGCTTCGATTAAATCGCTTCGAGTGATACCTAATGATTCCGTTGCACTATAAAGGTATAAACCATGACCCGCTTCATCTTGTACTTTTGACAGTAGCACTGCTTTTCTTCTTAGTGTTGGTGCGCGAGTGATCCAATTTCCTTCCGGTTGCATTCCAATCACTTCAGAATGAGCATGCTGAGACATTTGACGAATTAAATTTTGGCGATAGGCTTCTGGCATATAATCGGTTGGTTCGATTTTTTGCTCGGCTTCAATTCTTTGGTCAAATTCAATTTGATCCTGTGTGTTATCAACTGTTTGCATAATTTATTACTCCAGTAACCCTTATCAAAAGATCAAAACATTTTCACCACGGAGGCACGGAGCACACCGAGTAAGGATAACGAAATATTTTTCTCCGTGAACTCCGTGGTGATTTTCTTTTGTCGTTTAAGCTTTTTCTATAATCATGGCGATGCCTTGACCCACGCCTATGCACATTGTGCACAGTGCATATTGACCGCCATTTCTTTGTAACTCATATCCCGCTGTCATAACCAATCTCGCACCACTCATTCCTAATGGGTGACCTAAAGCAATCGCTCCGCCATTTGGATTAACGCGTTTGTCATCGTCAGCCAAACCTAGCTCCCTCATTACCGCTAAACCTTGAGCCGCAAATGCTTCATTTAATTCAATCACATCCATTTGTTCTATTGTTAACCCTGCATTTTTCAATACTTTTCGTGATGCTTCAACTGGACCAAAACCCATTATTTTTGGTTCTAAACCTGAAGTAGCCATCCCAACTACTCGGGCTATTGGCTTTAGTTTTTGTTTTGCAATTTGCTGTTCGTTAGCCACTAATAAAGCGCACGCACCATCATTAATTCCCGAAGCGTTTCCGGCAGTTACGGTTCCTTCTTTTTTAAAAGGTGTACCAAGTTTTGCAAGCCCTTCTAAAGTACTCGGCCTAGGATGCTCATCGATGATAAACTCTTTCGTTTCTTTTCTATTTATTTTGACAGTAACGGGAATAATTTCTTTCTTGAATATTCCTGCTTGTTGTGCTTTTTGAGTTTTGTCTTGCGTACGACAAGCAAACTTATCTTGATCTTCACGGCTAATATTAAATTGCTCAGCTACGTTTTCCGCCGTTTCTGGCATGCTATCAACGCCATACTTTTCGGACATTTTTTTATTAACAAAACGCCAACCCATGGTCGTATCATAAATTTCCGCTTTACGAGAAAAAGCCGCATCGGCTTTTGGCATAACAAAAGGCGCTCGAGACATTTGTTCAACACCGCCTGCTATTGCCATTGATTGTTCGCCACAGGCAATCGCTCTTGCGGCGGTTCCTATCGCATCCATACCCGAACCACATAAACGATTTATTGTTACAGCCGGAACCGAAGTAGGTAAACCCGCTAATAGCCCACTCATGCGAGCCACATTACGATTATCTTCCCCTGCTTGATTAGCACAACCAAAATAAAGATCATCCACTTCATTCCAATTCACTTGAGGGTTCCGATCCATCAAAGCCTTTATTGGAATAGCGCCCAAATCGTCTGCGCGAACCCGTGACAAAGACCCACCGAATCGACCAATAGGCGTTCTTATTGCATCGCATATATATACTTTTTTCATTGTTTAAGCCTTAAAAAAGTTTCACCACGGAGACACGGAGTGCACGGAGCAAGAAATTTAGTTATTAAGTATTCGTTTTAATCCTTGTTTCAAAATAGGTACATTAAAATTGATTAGTAGGCCATATTTCAAATTGGAAAGTTTTAAGTAAGTTAGTAACTGAGCTTCGTGGATTGGCTCCAATTTCTTACAAGACTTTAATTCTACAATCACGTTCTTGTTAACCAATAAATCAATCCTATACTTAGAATCCAATATATTACTCTTGTACCTAATAGGTAGCTCTAGTTGCCTTTCAACAACTAAATCTCTCTGCATTAGTTCAAAATAAAGGCACTCTTCATAAGTACCTTCTAATAAGCCGGGACCCAAATGTCTATGTACCTCAATTGCTGCCCCAATAATACTTTCAGTCACTTTTCCTTTAATCAACATTGGTCTTTTCTCCGTGCACTCCGTGTCTCCGTGGTGAATAGTCTCTTATCTTTTACTTTCCTTTATACCTATTTACCTTTGAATCGAGCCTCACGTTTTTCCATAAATGCTGATACCCCTTCTTTATAGTCATGGCTTCGACCAAGGTGTTGCATTGCTTTTCGCTCTCTTTCTAGCTGCTCATTGAGATTGTAATCAAAAGATGAGTGAATTAGCTCTTTAATATTAGCAAGTGCTTCTGTTGGTTGCGTTGCCAAGTGACTGGATAACTTATTCGCCTCATCCATCAGATTTTCATCATCAACCACTTGATAAATTAATCCCCATTGCTCCGCTTGTTCGGCGTTTAATTTATTGCCTAACATTGCCAACGCCTTTGCTCTGGGTAAACCGAGTGCTCGAGTAAAATGCCAAGAGCTTCCTGAATCAGGTACTAAACCCACTTTGGCAAATGAAAGAATAAAAGATGCGCTACGAGCAGCAATAACAATATCACAAGCCATCACTAAGCTGGCTCCCGCTCCCGCTGCGACGCCGTTAAGCGCACAAATCACGGGCATTTTAAGATTCGTAATTTTTCGGATTAATGGGTTGTAATATTTTTCTACTGACATGCCTAAATCCGGTGCTTCACCATCGACAGTCACGGCTCGATCACCAAGAT
>Ga0256847_1000632_pt1 | contig 21217 bp, 16 predicted proteins | sample TeddybearmetaG_FD_189099 | JGI IMG/M metagenome (GOLD analysis project Ga0256847, IMG submission 189099) | Hydrothermal vent microbial communities from East Pacific Rise, Pacific Ocean - Teddybear | ecosystem: Environmental > Aquatic > Marine > Hydrothermal vents | place: Pacific Ocean: East... | reverse complement strand
AAAATCTACACCTGCTCCTGTCCAACTCCCAACGCTATTAAAACTTGTCCCCGTCGATAAAAACATATCTGCCCCCGATGTTCCAGGTTCGTACCTGAAAATATCGTCTTTTCCGTCTCCATCGAAATCTCCAATGTGCCAACCTCCTTTATCAAAATCTACCCCTGCTCCTGTCCAATTGTCGTTTGCACAAATTCCTCCATAGTCAATACAGTTGTTATTTGTGTAAGGTGGTGTTGAATTGATTTTTATAGTATTAGATGTATGTTCAGTGTTTGTAATCCAAAAAAAGATAAAAAGAATTTGATGTTTAACAACAACTTTGTATTCACCTTCTTGATTGACAGTAATTCCATTAAATAATTGGTCTGGTACTGTTTTCTCCGTTTTTATCTTGCTGTTATATCTGTAAAACTCCCACTTTATTCTCATTTTATTATAGTTCTGGTCAGTCTGAGGTATAGACACAAATGATTGACTTGCAGAAAGCTCTACGTCATATGATTGACATTTTTTATTTATTGAAACGTCATTTTCAGATAAACAGTTCTGAAGTAAAACCTGTCCAAATAAGAATTGGAAATTCAATGCTAATAATAATGTTAAAGTGATTTGTTGTTTCATTGTATTTTGATTTTAATGGTGACTAACTTGTGGCTATCTGCCACAAATTACAAAACTTCCACATATTCAGCTTATCCAAACAACACACACCAACCACTAACAATTGAATTACAGCACATTACAATTTCTTCATCTCGATCCAAATTTATCCGTGTATATTCAGATAATAAACGAGTAAAAACGGATAATTCAATTGAATTGGTCATGGTCTACATTTTCTTAACCCGAATTATGCAGTGGAACTTCGTAATGAGGGTTGAAAAGTCAACCTGCCTACTGGCAGGCAGGTAAAATAAGTGATTTTACTGATTGAGGCATAGCACCGCTATGGTAGGAGCGATTGACGCGCAGCGATCTCGATAGTATCGAGATAATGAGCGAACCTCAAGCAAACCTTGAGGGAGGGCTGCTAAAATCAAGTGCAACGCCTTATTTTGCAGGCCTTTCAATCCGTAATAGATTTTCCACTGCATATTTTGGGTTTAACCCAATAAAGATAAAAATCTTTTGCTTATTCAATTTATCAGAAGATATTTTGTATGTGAAATCTTTTGAATACTTCGTGTGGTTTTCTGGCAAAACTCACTGTTAAATTTATATTCTATTGGAAAGAAAAGTAATGTATCAGCTGTATCCAGTGTCTCTCAAGCTAAGCGAAGAGATATCTAGTGATCACAGCATGTTGGCTGTAGTGTCTTATTTTTTTGCAAGATTAAAATCCTTTTATCAAATCCTGTCTTTCTTTATTTTCCTAAAAGTTTGCTGAATTGTTCACACTAATGCTAACGTTCTCGAGAGATTTACTAACAAGCGGAAAATCAAATCTAATTTTATCTGAATATTATTTAAATCTTTTAGCTTTTCTAAGATTTCTATTTATTCCAGAGCCCCAATAAGAACTAACACCTCTTCCATCATAAAAGGCAGTCTCAAACCCTCTAAACTTAAGGCTGACATTTTAACGAAACCAATATAAATTTTGCATAATTACAAATTAACAATATAAATATTTTGTATTTTTATTATGAAACGGTACATTCATTAAGAATAACTACATTTAAAAGAAGACAGAATATACTTAATGGTGAAATTAAAATAATTTCTTTACTTAAAATCAAGAATTCCGTAATGCCTTTTTTCTCTTCAAAGATTTATTTCCAGTTCATAAGTTAAATTCAAATCCGAATGAAAAATATTATTCTTCTGACTATTCTATTGGCAACATCATATTCAATGAACTCTCAGGATTTTGTTCGACTTGATGCCGCTTCTGAAACCATAGTTGATAATTATATTCAAGCTGAAATGGCAAGTGAAAATATGGTGGGGGTGTCAGTTGGAGTAATAAAAGATGGAGAGATTGTTTATTTAAAAGGCTTTGGTTTTGAAGATGATGATTGCAATGTATCAGCTTCAGTAAACACTATGTACCGCTTAGCTTCCATATCAAAAACTTTTACAGCTGTTTCTGCCCTTCAACTTTGGGAAGACAATTTACTTGACCTAACAGAAGACATTAGAAATGATGTACCTGAATACCCTGTAAAACCACAAGGAACTATTACTATGGAAGATTTATTGTCAAACGAAAGCGGTATACAACATTATGCTCAAGTTGACAATTACGACTTTTTAGCAAGAGATCTGTATATAAACGACCATTTATTAGATTATGATCCTGTTTCAGCTATTGATGTTTTCAAGGATCAACCAATTTTGTTCACTCCAGGAACTGATTATAATTATTCCACTTTTGGATTTAACCTGGCTGCAGCAGTGGTAGAAAAAGTAGGTAACGAACCCTTTGAAACTCAAGTAAAAGATCGGATTGTAGATGTTGCAGACATGCCCTTTTTTCAACCTGCTTTTGGAGGAAAAGAGGTTTTTTATAATGAAGCTACAGGATATATAGATGTTGCGGGATCTCCTGAAATTGACAAAGGAGGAAGTGCTAATTATATTGATGTATCATGGAAAATGGGAGGCGGTGGTTGGATGTGTACTGCTCGAGATTTAACTCATTTTGTAAAGTCCTTTATTGGTGATGAATTGATGGATGCTGCGACTGTTGACACTATGGCGGCAAATCACGATCCCGCAAATGGTTCAAATTATGGATATGGAATTTCCACCGGTTTTAGAAATGGAGACACCTTATTATGGCATAGTGGCAATCAAAGCTGGTGTGCGACACTAATATATTTTTCACCAGAAAACCATAGTGGTGTGGCCATCATGACCAATAATAGAAGTTCGGATGTTTTCCCTGTCACCAGGCTTATCTATGATGAAATACCTTCATTGACAGTGTCAGGAAGTGCCTATGTTAATCCTATCCCAACAAGTTTAACTGCACCAACTTTACCCTCTCCTTCCAATGGAGCGACCGATCAAAATACATCCCTTAATCTCAATTGGTCTGATATTGACTATGCTGATAAGTATATTTGCGAAATTGCTGATAATCCAGGATTCACAAATTCTGAAATCGATACTATAAGATCTGACACCTTTGCAAAAAATAACCTTGCAGCCAATACTGTCTATTATTGGAGAATAAAGGCTATTAATGAATTTATTTATAGTGGAATAAGCAGTGCCTGGTCAAGTACTTTCTCTTTCACAACTGGTACATCTACCTTGCTTACCATTTTACCGTTTGTAGAAGATTTTGAAAATATCCATTATTTACTTTATAGTACAAATGATCTTGTTAAGTCTGGTGTTGGGTATCAGTGGGAGTTTATCGAGGAAGATAATGTTGGGAGGGCCAAATTTGGTATATGGAGTATAACGAATAATGGAGGTAAAGGAGCTTTAACTTTAGATGCACTACCGACCAATGGAACTATTACAAACACAAATTATGCAATCCTTACTTTGGATTTAGCGAAATATGTGGGTTCAACAGATATGACTCTTGATTTCGACTACATCCAACATGGTGAGGAAAATCATTCAATCGATAGAGTATGGATCAGAGGAAATAATACGGAAACTTGGTTGGAAATATATAATTGGTATGCAAATAAAGCGGCAAACGGCATCGTTAAGCAGGTCTCAAATTTGGATATTGATAATTTATTGACTTCAAATGGCCAATCTTTGTCTGCTACTTTTCAGTTGAGAATTGGTCAAAGAGACAATTCCTATGCTGACAATTCTACCTCACTTGATGGAGTAACATTTGATAATATTGTTATTGATGGAACATATTGTCTGAGCAACCCTACAGTTACTAGTCCTGCAGATTCAGGTGCTGGGTCACTTCGTCAAGTTTTGGAAGACATGTGCTCTGGACATATTGCGACCATTTCACCAGCGCTCAACGGAATACCTCTTGATCTTAGTGGTGGTGAGATTGTGATTTCAAAAAATGTTACAGTCCTGGGCCAAGGACCTTCAAATTCAATTATATCTGGCATGTTGGCTAACCGGCTATTTAATGTTTCGATAGGAATGGATTTCAATCTTGAGGAAATTACCCTCAAAGACGGCTCGGAGGTTATAAACGGAGGCGCAATTTATAATTCTGGAACTTTAAGTTTGAAAAATGTTATTCTAGAAAATAATATTGAAGGTGGTCAGACCAAAGCAATTAGTGGGATTGGAGATGTAGTCATCAAACCTAGCATTGTAACCATAAAAGAGTAAGGTTTATGTTTCCTTAATGATTGGATATTCAAACATTTGAACGCATTCATACCATCTGATGACGAAGCTAGGCATATAGCAAGTCGCAAGGGTGACTGACTAATCCTGAAAGGGTGATGTCTAGTAGACATCAAAAGGAAAAAACCGCGAAGCGGGAGGGAGGACTTGTAGGTGACTGCGAGTCTGAGTCCTTCGCCAAAGGCTTCGGTCTACGGAGAAAGTAAGCGGGACTATGAATGATTGATTTTTGATGGAATCAAAATAAATGTCCTGAGGACATTTAAAAGAAAGAACCGCTAGCGGATAGATGAACGAATGAACCCGTAGGGCAGATGTCTAGTGCTCTGTCAAGCCTATATTGATGGGTTCATTTGGCGACTTTTGATCCATTGCTGCGTTAAAAATACTCGCCATAGCTACGGCTATGTCTGTGTTTTTTGCCTTGCACTGATTCAAAATTCACACAAATGCTACCCCTCATTCAAGCGTTGACAGAGCACTGGTAGACATCTGATGAGAGAACCGGCACGGGCGTACGAGAACAATATTAGAGGCGACGTCATATGAATCGGTATAGAAAAGTAAATCAGAAGTCAGGCACCTCCGCTAAAGCTCTTCAGCGACTGTGTGCCGAAGCCGTAGTAGGTAGTGGTATGAGAAGACCACAACTGAAGGGCTGAACACAAGACCGCCAAATTGAGGTTACTCCAACAGTTTTCGAATCTGGTCTCTGTGAAGATAGATGATGAGACTGTTTCGGACGATCAGATGAAGCAAGTTATCATTTGTGTAAAGAGGGATGATGTTGATGTTTTGGGAACTGTGACTGACTGGTTCTGATCTAGATCAGAAATAGATAGAAAGATTTCTATCTATAAGAAGGAAACTGCAAACATCGGCTTGCAGCATGTAGAAAATGTTTATCCGTATGTACTGGTGGTGTGAGAGGGCTGAGGTAGTTAACTTTGAATACCTCACTCTACTCGATTGAGTGCAGTCGCTAATTGCGAATAAATTTACTATTTCCCTGTCATTCATTTCTTGCTCCAAAAAAAGTATGGCTATACTTCTTCCAAATAAATAACAAAGTAGTAACTTTAACCATAAACAATTGATTATGACAAAGCTAATATACATTTTGACTTTTGTTTTTGTAATGGGAATGCTCAATCCTATCTTGCTTACCGCTCAACTCTCAATTTCTGATCCAATTTCAGTTACAGATGGTGATACGTCTTACGGAAAGACAAATCCGAAACTCGCCCTTAATGACAATGGCGAACTTATGGTCTTCTGGATGCGGACAGATAATGAGGCTTTTTTTATTAGCACATTGGTCGATGGTGTGTTCAGTACACCTAATAAAATTCCATTCGAGGGATTAAATCCGAATTTATGGAGTGGAAGTCTGGGGCCGAATATGGCTTCACAAGGAGATCACGTATATGTCACCTTTGAGGTTTATGGTGAAGCCATCTATGTCACGCATTCTTCTGATGCTGGACTGACTTGGGATGCTCCAGTTTCAGCTTTTGTACCACCGACAGGACGGAGAGCCACGATTCCTACCATAGCAGTAGACACTGATGGGCAACCCTACATAGCCTATGTTAATACCAATGCCTCTGAACATGATGCCTATTATGGGATGGTTCAGTCATTGGATTTTGGCCAGAATTTTCTAGATGAAGTCAATGTAAGTGAGAATGCTGCAGGCCTAGAAGTCTGTGAGTGTTGCAATGGACATATCAGTGTTGCTTCTAACGGAGATGTATACGTTGCATTCAGAAATAATAATAATAACTTAAGAGATAACTGGCTGGTGAGATCCACTGATGGAGGAACTTCCTTTGCATCTGCCTTTGATGTTGATGAAACAGATTGGACGGTTGCTGCATGCCCATCAAATGGACCTCATTTTTCTATATTGGATGATATGGTGATTACAACCTTTTATTCTGGTGCAGGTTCTTCTGGGAGTGGAGTGTACTTTTCAGCATTCACTCCAAGTACTTCTGTAGTTGGTCCGACTATCAATCTTCCTTTGGCTGATAATACTTTCAGCAATCAGAATCGTCCCAGAGTGTATGGAAGTGGGGAAACCCTTGCTGTTGTCTGGCAAGAGTTTACTAATAATTCCTGGGATATAGCCATGTCAGTATCGACAACAGGTCCTGAAGGGCTAACTGATGATCCGTTCCTTCTTAAATCACTACCCTCTAGTCAACAATTTGCAAGTGTGATATATGACGGTGAGCTTTTTCATGTTGTGTATGAAGACAGTGAGTCAAATACTTTACTTTATCAGAATGTAAGTTTTGGTTCTGTCGATGTCAAAGAGGTAGCAAGTGCAAACTTTAGGATTCAACCAAATCCTAGTGCTGATTTTGTTGAAGTCATTAAAAAGACTAATGAGTCAGCGAACATCATGATCATCGACGGTTATGGCAGGACATTAATTTCTAATTCTATTTCTGGCCAGAATTCAAAATTAGATATTTCAAGTCTCATTTCTGGATATTACGCAATAATTTTAACAGAGGATGGTGAGTTTTCACACAGACTACTTTCTGTGGTGAAATAAGGCTTTTTATTTAGCCTCAATTGAATCAATTTATTTATGATTTTTTGGTCCTTCAATGGACATCAGATCTACTCCTCCAAAATATTGAAAGGCAATTTGATATAAGTCCATATTTTTTTTTGGTCACTTTTGTTTCTCTTCTTGTAATTCTATTTCGGTGCTTTAAGCGCTTTCTTTTCTGGATTATTATTCAAATGCTCTTCTATAAACATTATTATATGCACATCACATCCTTCTACTTTTACATTCCCTCCAGGATTGTGCTCAGACTATATTAAAAGTGCCACTTAAACAATCGGTCTTACTTAGAGCACTTACATTAAGATACTATGCTTTCGTTTTTCATCGGGGATTGCACATAACGGCTTGGGGCTATCTGCCACAAATTACAAAACTTCCACATATTCAGCTTATCCTAACAACTCGCACCAACCACCAATAATTGATTTACAGCATATTACAATTTCTTCATCTCGATCCAAATTTATCCGTGTATATTCGGATCATAATCGAGTAGAAACGGATAATTCAATTGAATTGGTCATGGTCTACATTTTCTTAACTCACTAAAGATAAAAATCTTTTGTTGATTCAATTTACCAGAAGATATTTTGTGTGTAAACCAAATTGCATTATTTATTAGAATTCTTTATTTTAGAAATAAAAATATCCACTCAGAAATCACAATATTTTGATAAGCGATTAGGCTTGCCTTATCAGGCGGATTTACTTTTTTCCAGCAAAAAAAGTAACAAAAATGCCCGATATCTAAAGGAAGTTTTGTTTCGCTACGCTACACAAACCGTAATTTCCATTGAATTACACGCTTATTCTGCCTATCGATGGCTTGTTTTTTTCTATTCATAATATAGTTTTACAAAGGATTGAAGCATTTAAATAGAATGCCAAACGGCAGACGCGATTCCATTCATTCCAATTACTACTTCTGGTAGATTCCGTAATTCAAGCGCTAGAAACATTTCAATTCCTCTAGCCTGTTTTAATATTTTGCGCAATATGGTTTACACACAAATATTTTGTAAGTGAGATCTTTTGAATACTTCTTGTGGTTTGTTTGGTAAAACTCCCTGTTACATTTATATTCTATTGGAAAGAAAAGTAACTATTACTTAACTCAAGTTTCCCATCAAATATATTATTGTTATACAACTATTTATATATTTGTAAATATTACATATGTATTCATGAAATTCTGCTCTTCAATGACTTACCATGAATTTCATTAAATATTTCTTTAGAGTCAAAAATGCTCACATTTTATTTTAATATTAAATTTTGTAATATATATGACATATAGAATATTATGAATATTATTGAGTTCTTATTTATAATGAAGTATTTACTTTCAAATTAATATTGTCGCTTGGGACTGAGCGATCTCAATACTATTGAGTGAAGTACGACAGTGCTTCAAGTGAAGGAACACGATAGTGGGGGGTGGATTATTTTACCCTTTTGGCCTCCCATCGCTTGCGCGTTCCTTCTCTTATCAGCTATCGCTGCTACATCTGCAATGATCGGTCAGTCCCCCACAGTTTAGCGGCATTGCTATACTTTTTTTTATTTAGTGTCTTCGACAACTGAGGCAAATCATGGGAAACTTTAGTTACTTAAGTTTTAGTCAACGAGTCTTTTTGAGATCTATTATGAAAGATTGAAGTATTGAAATTACACAGTACTGAAAATCACCGAAAGCTGTTCAGTACAATTTATCTGCCGAACTGATTTATCAAAATCAGCGTGCAATAATCTAGATTTCCATTACAAAATCCTTCCACATATTACTTTAAATTGACCCTGCACCCATGGTCATTTGTTGCTAATTATTAGTCACTGGCGTTCATTGTATGCTTATTTTCATCCTTCTTCCAAGTCCGCCTTCTATAATTTTCTTAAGTGTTGATAATTCGATTCCTGTTCGATTATTTTCTACTCGTGATATATAATGTTTGGTTGTCCCACTTTTAGCAGCTAACTGTTCTTGGGTTAATCCTAAATCATTTCGAGTTTGTTTGATTAATAGCCCAATTTCTATATGCCGAGTTTCGTCTAATTGACTGTTTTCATATAATACTATTGGATCCAATTGATAGTCGTAGAAAACTGTTTCTCCTCTATCGTTTGTACTTTCAGTTTTGATATTATCCCAAGATAATGTACCGTCGATTAACTCTACCTTTCTAAATTCTCTAATTGAGTTTGCAATTGGAAATTCGATATCTTCAGAAGTGATTTTCCACTTATTAAATAATTCTTTAAAATCAATAATTCTTGATTCTCCGTTATTGAATAAGCAAGAGATTCGATAATTGTCAATTTCGTGGATTTTGATAATTCTTTTAACAGTTCTCATAATTAAGGATTTAACTTTTTCCATTCACCATTTAAAAATTCTAAATTATCGGAAGCCCAACTGATAACTTTCTTCCGATATTTTATTGGGATTTCTCCTGCATAAGTTGACAGATCTTCAATTAATATTAATTCTTCATATTCCGCAACATATACATGGAAATGAGGCGGATTATGATCTCTTGCATAAATGTATATTTTGATCCCATCAATAATCTTTATACAAGCCATTACTTAATTTTCAATCAAGATAATAATAGTTGCTGAATTAAGCAACATTAATCGACTGTTTTTAGTTCCTATTTATTGAGCTCGCTTGTGACTAACTTGTAGCTATCTGTCACAAATCACAAAACTTCCACCTATTCAGCTTATCCAAGCAACACACACCAGCTACTAACAATTGATTCACAGCATATTACAATTTCTTCATCTCAATCCAAATTTATCCGTGTATATTCAGATAATAATCGAGTAAAAAGGATAAGTCAATTGAATTGGTCATGGTCTACATTTTCTTAACTCACTAAAGATAAAAATCTTTTACTTATTCAATTTACCAGAAGATATTTTGTAAGTGAAATCTTTTGAATTCTTCCTGCAGTTTGTCTAGCAAAACTCTCTGTTAAATATATATTCTATTGGAAAGAAAAGTAACGTCTATTAGATAAGTCGTTTGAGCGAAGGGAATATGATCGTTATCTACCTTTGTGTGTGCCTTGAATGGGCACCGATATTCAAATATACTAATATCACTTGATAAAAATATCAAGACTCTAGATGAGCGACAGATCCGTAGGAATTCTGAAAGAATCAGAATAGGAAGTGAACCGAAAGTAACCTTTCGGGAGGGTGGCCAAAGTTCTCCTGTTCCTCAAAATGGATGAGAGGGACTAGTAAGCAACGATATGGTTATTCTCGGATGAGCGGATGGGCGATTGCCTGTAGTCCAATCATGGAAACCAATGTTACTGAAGTGCGACTTAGAAAGATAGGGTATATCCCATTCTTAGAGTACTATTATCAGATTCGAAAGGACATGAAAAGAAAATGACAGAACTGTTTTATGAGCCGCCGTATACCAGGTCCGTATGTACTGGTGGTGTGAGAGGTGTACTCCGTTCCTATTTAGGGGCGGAGCTATCTACTCGATTAGCTGCTGCATTCATTCTACTCGTTTAAATATTAATTCAACATTAGAAATGTCATCTTTAATATATACAATTCCGTCTAATTTAGAATACTTAATAAGTAGGTTTTGATTTAAAAACGAATCCTCAAAACCTGTATTCGTAGGATTGATTCCATAAACGTCATAAAATTCTTTATTAGTAAAACTAAGAGTATCAACTTTAATCGAAAATAATGGATCGTTTGAAGTTGGCGTTAAAACGAGTAGACCGCTATTTGCAGATGAAATTTGTTTTAATTTATTTAATTCACCTTCTAACACAAAAAATTCTTCTACTGCATTTGAATTTTCAAAATATTTAAAGCTGAACGATGTTGAATTGAAAGAATTATTCCATTTGATGTATTCCTTAATTGTACGTCTCTAATTTCAGAGTTTCCTATTAATTGACTAAATAAATCAGGATTTTCAGAGCATTCTGCGTCTGTTTGGTATTCAGTGATTGTATCAATAGCTCTGTCTATCTCAAATAGCATCTCTTCTCCTGATGTAACATCTTCGAATATGACCCTATCGTGATTAAAGTAATTAGACAAATATACTTTCGTAGAATCAATTATTGTAAAAGATGTCCCTTGTATAACTGTATCACAGTTATTATCAGTACTACAACTCAGTGATAATACAATAAACAATAATGGTGCAAATATCGATCTTTTCATATTTCATTTTTTGTTGCAGCAAAGACCAAGCTAAAATGAGAATGCGCCCCACTAGCCAGACTTGAGAAAGATTGATTTTTGTAGATACTTGTCAGATAGCTCAGTTCGCATATTCATTTTTAGCGATTGTTACCAGCTTTTTCTTCATCAACATAGATCTTTCCCCTAATCATTCATTTGTTCAACAAGCTTATAATGAAGCTCTGTGCTATTGGCAAAAAAGGTTTGATACTGACAAAAATACAGAATAATTAATATTCAAAATCTTCAAGGAATGGAAAACATATAACATATTATTTTTATTCTGAAGTGCGGTAAGGTTTGGAAAAATCAAATTTCCCTGCATCAATCTACCATGTTGCTGCATGATGCTGTTGATAGGCTTCAGTTATGTTTTCGGATAGCCTTTAGAAGTCTACTATTGTATTATGAAAACAGTTCTCTTTGCTTTATTTCTCACATACTTCACTGGTAGTTAGCATGCCTAAGGTTTTGAATTGAATAAAGAACTTCTGATTAAAAAGACTGATTTTATTGGTGAAGAGCTGACGAGTAGTGACCTCTTTGTAAGAAAAAAAGGTAAGGAGGTTTCAATATGAAGAGAATTCCTCAAAAAGGAGAGAATATAAAACCACTATATTATTAATTATGAAAACCACTAAATTATTAATACTGATAATCGTTATATCGCTAAATACTGTCTTTGCTCAAGAAAATATGGAGAGCGACTTCAGCTTTCCACTCTTAGAGGGACCGTATATGGGGCAAGAACCACCAGGCATGCTGGCAGAACCATTTACTCCGGGAATCATCTCCAAAGAAGGCTGGGAGATTGAGGGCGTGTTCGCGCCTGGCATGAAAGAGTTTTACTTTACCACTTCTCATGATGAACCTTTTCGCCCTACCGTGATCGGCTTCCGGCAGCAAGACAACGTCTGGAAGAAGTACATTGAATTCGCGCGCAGAGGTGAAATAGCATTCTCGCCAGATGGTACACGCATGCACATGGCAAAAGGCTACAAAGACCGTGCGGGCGATGGTTGGTCCGAACGCAAAAGCCTTGGCCCGTCTTTCGAAGAGATACAGATCATGCGCCTTACCGTGTCATCTAAAGCAACTTATGTTTTTGATGAGGTAGGTATGCCAGATGGAAATGGCGTTATTCGTTATTCGCGATTAATTGACGGGAAACGTGAAGAACCGAGGTCATTTGGTAAAGAGATTAACACTGGAAGAATGAATGCTCACCCTTTCATCGCACCTGATGAATCCTATATAATATGGGATGGTGAGCGCAAAGACGGATACGGGGACTCTGATCTTTACATCAGTTTCCGACAAAAGGATGGCTTTTGGGGTCCTGCCATCAATATGGGTGATAAGGTCAACTCCGATAAATGGGATGCCTATGCGAGTGTGACTCCTGATGGTAAATACATACTCTTCAACAGACGCATAGATGACGGAAGTAATAATGACAATATGAATGTGGATATCTACTGGGTGGATGCTCAGGTTATTGAGACACTCAGGCCTAAATAATAATCCGTAAAACGGATTGAACCTACTTTTTGCCAAATCGCTGAATCGCTGAAATCGCTGAATCGCTTTATAATGTTGACTAATAGGAAACCATAGCAATGCAATTTTTCGATTTTTCGATTTGGCAGTTTGGCGATTAAGCGATTAAGCGGTTTCGCGGTTTCGCTGTTTTGCAAAAAAACGACAAACTGAAATGCACCTATAATATGATTAAAAAACTAAAAACATTGAAAAACATAACACAATTAATTTCTGTCGCCCTTCTATTAATAACAAACATTAGCTTTGGGCAAAACTTACCGAAATTTGTACATGTAGAAGGCGGCACTTTTACGATGGGTGACGAGTCGGGTTTGAGCAATAAGGATCAACGACCCACTCACGAGGTGACCTTAAAGAGTTTTAATATAAGTCAAACCGAGGTTACCGTAGCCCAATACCGCTATTATTGCAACGCCACAGGAGTAGCTATGCCCAAAGAGCCTAGTTGGGGTTGGCAAAACAACCATCCCATAATAAATGTAAACTGGCGTGATGCTATAAATTATGCCAATTGGCTTTCTGATAAATTAGGCCAAATAGTGCGCCTCCCTTATGAGGCAGAATGGGAATATGCCGCCCGTGGTGGCAATAAAGCGAAGGGTTACAAATACAGCGGTGCGAATAGCATCGGCAATGTGAGTTGGTATGATGGTAATTCTGACAATAAAACAAATGCCGTAGCGGGCAAAAAAGCCAACGAATTAGGGCTTTACGATATGAGCGGTAATGTTTTTGAATGGTGTATGGATAAATACGGAGGTGATTATTATGCCAACAGCCCTAAAAATAGCCCTAAGGGTGCTACTAAAGGGGATGCTAGAGTAATACGTGGTGGTGGCTGGAACCTTAATGCCACTTTTTGCAGTGTTGCTTTTCGCTACGGAAGCACTTTTGATGGTGAGTTGTATGACTATTTTGGGTTTCGTGTGGTTACGATCAAAAAAATAACAAAGCAGGGCTAGAAATAGTCCAAAAAGGCAATAGTTATTATAAACCACCTCATAAATTGAGGGATTAGCGGTATACTTGCTTCTAATGAACCCCAACTAATAAAACTAAAAACAATGCATAGAGCGAATATTATTTTGATACTTATTTTGGTGTTACTTTTAAATGCCTGCAATATTAAAAAACAGATCGCAAAAGACAGTGATTCACCAACTATAGAAAGCCCTTATTTTGGAGAAAAGCCACCGGGCTTAATTCCTGTAGAGTTTGCTCCTGACATTGTTTCTCCAGAAGGGCTTTTTGAAGGTGGTAAGTTTTCACCAGATAAGAAGGAGTACTATTTCTCTAGGAAAAATGGAAAATATGAAAAACGCACATTTTTTGTTATTCGATATGAAAATAATAGTTGGGGGAACGAATCTGAGACCGATATAAAATACCCAAACTTCTCTAGGGATGGTAATATTATACACCGTGGAAATAAATATAGGGAACGAATCGACACTGGTTGGTCGGAACTCAAAAGTCTTGGACCACCTTTTACAGACATCCATATCATGGGGATATCGGTTTCAGACAAAGGAACTTATTTTTTTGATCAATGGGATGGAAAGGATACAATTGGAGCTATCAGTTATTCACGCCTTATAAACGGCAAATATGAACCCCGTCAAAAAATGGGTAAGGAGATTAACACAGGAACTTGGATTGCCCACCCCACGATTGCTTCGGATGAATCCTATTTGATATGGGATCATCAAGGAGAAGGCGGATATGGTCAAGCTGATATCTATATTAGTTTTCGACAGAAAGATGGTTCTTGGCTACCAGCAATTAACATGGGAGATAAGATAAACACAGAACTCTCGGAAAGTGGCGTTCACGTGACACACGATGGAAAATATCTATTTTTTTCGAGGGGAGAGTGGAAGGTTAAAGAAGATGGAAGTACTTATTGGGTAGGAAAAAGTCATTGGGTGGATGCTCAGGTAATTGAGAATCTCAGGGCCAAACAATAAACCATTAAAAAACTACCAACAATGAAAAAGGTACATCTTATTTTGATACTTGTAATGGTACAATTTTTAAATGCCTGCAATACTAAAAATCAGAAATCAAAGGACAGTGATTCACCAACAATAGAAAGCCCTTATTTTGGACAAAAGCCACCAGGTTTAATTCCAGAAGTTCTTGCTCCAGGTATCCACTACAAAAAAGGCTGGGAGCTAGGAGAGATGCATGGTTATGACTTTGAAGAGTTTTACTTCACCCCCTCTCTTGACGCACCTTTTGACCCCAGCGTTATCGTCTTCCGTAAGGAAAAAAATGTTTGGAAGAAACACAAATTCTATCCTACGGGCGGCAATATTATGTACTCGAGAGATAAATATATAGAACGAACCGACTCTGGTTGGTCAGAGATAAAAAGTCTTGGTGCACCTTACGATTCTATCCGCATCATGCGCCTTACGGCTTCCCTAAAAGGAACCTTAGTTTTTGACGAGGCAACTAGAGATGGAAATGGTGTTCTTCGTTATTCACGATTGATAGATGGCAAGCGTGAAGCACCTTAGCCCCCTTAGTAAAGAGATAAACACTGGTAAATGGACTGCTCACCCTTTCATTGCTCCGGATGAGTCTTACATTATATGGGATAGCGAGCGCGAAGGCGGATATGGAGATAGTGATATGTATATCAGTTTTCGACAGCCAGATGGCTCATGGGGAGTCGCTATTAACTTCGGGGATAAGATAAACACAGATGGCGAGGACGGTGGAGGATACATAACACCAGACGGAAAATATCTTTCCTATTGTCCGCGTTGTAGCCCACCCTATGATAGAATGTGGGTGGATGCGAAGATTATTGAAACACTTAGGCCCAAACAATGATCCTAAAATAAAGTAAACAATGAAAAAAGAATATTATATTTTAATAGTTGTATTCACAGTCTTTTTAAGTGCGTGCAATACTGAAAAACAGAAATCAAATGACAGTAATTCACCAACTATAGAAAGCCCCTATTTTGGACAAAAGCCACCTGGTTTAATTCCTGAAATATTTGCTCCTGATATTATTTCAGTGGATGGAAGATATGAACATGGTATTTCGTTTTCTCCTAAATTAGATGAAGTATATTTTTCAGCTAATAAAAAAGACGAAGACCCAAGTATATATTTCTCAAAACTCGAAGACAAAAAATGGACAAATCCTAAAAAAGCAAATTTTACAAAAGGTAAAAAAGTTGGAGAAATGCATCCGTTTGTGAATCCTAATGGTGATAAGATTTATTTTACAGCTCATGACGAATTTACATTGCCTCACCATAAAGAATCAATTAAAACTTGGTATGTAAACCGTCTTGAGATTTCCTGGAGTAACGCAATACAACTTGATTCCCCTGTAAATGATGATTTCGTTTTTTATTCGAATCAAGCGAAAAACGGAGACCTTTTTTATACTAATGTGTCAAAATTCAAAATGTATTATGCGCCCAATAAAAATGGCAAATTTCCAGAAGTACACGAAGTTGAGATTGAATTTGGTATTCACGGTTTTATTTCCCCATCCCAAGACTTTTTAGTGGTAAATGCTCGAAACAAAGAAGATGACCAAAGAAAAGACAGTGATATTTATGTCTATTTTAAGAAGAAAGACGGAACATGGTCAAAACCAATTAACCTTGGAAATGAAGTAAATTCTAATTTTGGTGAAACATGCCCGAGTATTACTCCAGATGGTAAATATTTATTTTTTAGTAGATATAACGAAGAAGATGGATTATCAAACTTTTATTGGGTGAGCGAAGAAATTATTAATAAAGTAAGACCAGTTAATATTTAAGAAGTAACAATAAATTTAGTACACAAGATTTTGAAACTAATCGTACATAGGTTTGGTAACAAACATTAAAAAAAATCGAACAATTTAAATTATGAGAAATAACTACTTTATATTTTTAGTACTTCTATTCGCACTATTTTTAAATGCATGCAGTACTAAAAATCAGAAATCAGCAGACAGTGATTCAACAACTATAGAAAGCCCTTATCTTGGACAAAAGCCACCAGGTTCCATTCCTGAATTATTTGCTCCTAGTATTATTAAGACCGATTTTAGGGAAGCAGAGGCGGCCTTTACGCCAGATTTAAAGGAGTTCTATTTCCGAAGAAGAGGGGGAAAATATAAAAATAATACGTTGGTTGTCATTCAATACAAAGATAATCAATGGACCGAATCTGTTGTGCCACCTAGAGCGGGGGAACCATTTATTTCTCCTGACGGTAAGATTTTGTACTTGGGAAGTAAATATAGGGAGCGAACTAATTCTGGTTGGTCAGAGGTGAAAAGTCTTGGACCCATGTTTGACAGGGAAGACTGGGGTATCATGCGCTTGTCAGCATCCGCCAAGGGCACCTATGTTTTTGACGATTATAAAAGCAAAGATGTAATCCGCATATCAACGCTCAAGGATGGCAAGCGCCAAGCCCCAATAAAGTTGGGTCCAGAGATCAACACAGGAAAATGGACAGCTCATCCCTTCATTTCGCCAGATGAGTCCTATTTAATCTGGGATAGTGAAAAAGACAGCGGATATGGTGATAATGATTTGTATATTAGTTTTCGACAGAAAGATGGTTCATGGGGCGCTGCAATTAATTTAGGAGATAAGATAAATACAGAATTCGCAGAAGCATATGGAAGTATGTCACCCGATGGAAAGTATTTTTTCTTTCATAGAGGTTTTGGTGGTGACACAGGAGATATATTCTGGGTAGATGCACAAATTATTGAGACGCTTAGACCCAAATAATAAACTATATAGCAAGTGCATCAACGTACACAAAGGTTTATTTTTAATGGCTTTAAGTGCAGATAGTTTGAAAAATGTTTTGACTCAACTTGAAGAGGAAGAAGTACCTTTCCACCTAGAAAAAATAAAAATTTGATGTATGTCTATTCAATAAAGGCTCAATGCTGCCTTTATTGTTTTTAAATTACATCTTACCGAATCTCAAATAGAATTAATTATGGCATGACAACATCCAGATCTTTTTTTAAAAAATATTGGCCGGTATTCGCAGGGTTCTTAATTCTCCAGTTTCTTATGGATCAGGCTAGATCTTGGGCTTCTTTAGTTACTGGAAAAGTTACGGAAATAGAATGGGGTACCAGTCTTGTCATCTCAATCACTGATCAATTGGTATGGGCTGTTTTTTTGATTTTCCTCTATATAAGTTACCGAAAGATCCAACCATTATCCAACGGAAGGGCATGGGCCAAGTTAATTGGAATTGTCCTTCTGGTTGCCACATTACAGGCATTTGTATCTCAATTTACTTATTTGATTGCTTATAAATTTTTCATGGGGAATGAAAAAACCTATTATGAACTGTTGTCAAGTAGTTTGAAATACTTTTTATTAAGAGTTTTTATTGGGACGTTAATGGCTTTTTTCTTGTTGAGTTTGATCATAGCCTTAGACTACTATGAGAAATACCGAGATGAAAACATTAAAAGCACTAGTCTGGCTCTTGAATTGTCCAAATCGAAGCTTGAGGCTATACAATCTCAGTTAAATCCTCATTTTTTGTTTAATGCGCTGAATACGATTTCCATGATGGTACGCACAAAAAGTAGCAATAAAGCCGTCTCCATGATTTCATCCTTAAGCGATTTATTACGTATGATCCTGAATATGAAAACGGTTCAAATCATACCATTAAAGGAGGAATTGTTGCTGGTTAGCAAGTATTTGGCGATTGAGCAAGAGCGATTTAGTGATCGTTTGACAATTGAAATTAATATTGATCCAATGACTGAATCGCTGGGGGTTCCAAACTTGATTTTGCAACCAATTGTGGAAAATGCTTTCAAGTATGGAGTTTCTGAAAATTTAAATAGCGCATACATCCGAATCGAATCGACAATTGTGGAAGGCAACTTGGTTCTGGAAATTTCAAATAATGGAGGGCAAATAATAGAGGGTTGGTCATTAGAGTCTAATAAAGGTATTGGACTTAAGAATGTTGAAAATCGCTTACGTAATCTATTCGATGAATACGAATTTAGTCTTCGAAATAGTGAAGACCAGGAATTAGTTATCGCCAGGATTTCCATTCCCAAACTTCAAATTGAGAAGGCATGATAAGAGCTATAATTGTCGATGATGAACCGAAGGCTCGAGATGGTCTGGCCTTGTTGTTAGGTCATCAAAAAGAAATAGAGATAATAGCTCAATGCGAAAACGGAATAAGTGCAATAAGAAATATTGATGAGCTCAAACCTGATCTGGTTTTCCTCGATATTCAGATGCCCAAGGTCAATGGGTTTGAAGTACTCAATAGCATTAACCATCAAATACCCTATGTTGTTTTTGTAACTGCCTATGATGAGTATGCGGTCAAGGCTTTTGAAATAAATGCCCAAGACTATTTGCTCAAACCATTTACAGACGAACGTTTCCAATCAGTTCTAAACTTGGCTATACAGAACCTGCAAGGAGAGAATAACCAAAGCGAGTTAATTGAGAAAGTGGTCATCTCTTATCTTTCTAATCAACAAAAGGACGAGGATGTGGAACAGTTGATCAACCCTATGAAAGGATGGAACAAGATTACGATAAAGAATAGAGGGAAAATCGTTTTTGTTGATTACACGGATATCAGTTGGATTGAAGGATACGATTATTGTGTCAAAGTACATGCATTGACAAAAACACATGTTGTGCGAGTCACGTTGAAAGAATTGGAAAAGAAATTGGATGCACATCGATTTCTTAGAATTAGTAAGTCCGCGTTGGTAAATATGGAATATGTAAATGAGATTCAAACATATGGAAAAAGTGATCTTTTGGTGATTATGAAAGATCAAACAAAAATCAAGGTTTCAAGAAATTACAAATCCAATTTAGAGAAGTATATCTAAGTTGGATGATTTATTGCTGGTAATGCTCTGGCTAAATGCAGCAGCTGACGAATGGAGGCTATTGACATTTTAGCCATTGTGTGTGCCTGGCAGAATCCAAAGTTAAATGATGAACGAAGGATCCCAAAGGGTGAATGTCTGGGAGACATTCAATTGAGTGAACCGCAAAGTGGGTGGGCTTGGCGACTCTTAGGAATACCCACTGTAGTAGACAGATGGCTACAACAAGCGGTCAGTCAACAAATGATGACGAGATTCGAATTAGAATTTTCAGACTACAGTTATGGCTTTTGACCGAAGAAGAATATGCAACAAGCCTTGATACAATCACTCGCCTATATCAATCGAGGATATAGAGAGATAAACTAGAATTACAAATTAATAGAGAGAAAAGCGGAATCAGACGACCATCAAATTTCATTGTATTAGGTCACACCTTCACTTCAGTATATAAGAAGATGAACGCAATAAACCCGCAGTGTAGATGTCCAGTAGACATCTAATGAAGTGGACCGCTAGCGGGCGTGCTTGATAAGAGAAAACTCAAAGGAGAAACCAAGAAAACGCCAGGATATAGTTTCAGTAAACGACTATCAGCACTCAAATTAATTTATCAAGGATATGAACTAACGAACCCGAAGAGCATATGTCCCAATGGACATATGGTGGAGAGAACCGCTAGCGGATGGGTTGAAACCGATTAGCAAGTATTTATACTAAGCTCAAGAAGGTAGATGAGTGGTTGAGAAATCGATTGAGATACTGTATCTGTCACGACTATAAACGAACGATCCTGCAAGGTAAATGTCCAGTGGACATTTAAGAGAGAGCACCGCTAGCGGATGGGAGGCAAAAGAGCGCAAACGTAAAAACCTCATAAGACTAGGGGTAGAGAAAGGAATGGCTTATGCATGGAATGAACGAAATAAACCCGTAGGGTAGATGTCCAGTGGACATCTAATGAAGTGAACCGCTAGCGGATGGGCTGAAAGAAAGGGAGGATGGATAACTGACTGATCCTGCAAGGTAAATGTCCAGTGGACATTTAAAGGAAAGCACCGCTAGCGGATGGGTGGCAAAGTCCAATACTTGGAACCACTATAAAAGTGTCACTACTTAAACGTAAAGGTTACGTATCCATGATTGATTACTACTCAAAATTCAAAGTTTCGATTTAGTGAACCGCCCAGTACGTGAACCGTACGCTGGGTGGTGTGAGAGGTGCACCTCATCAGCTATCGCTGGTGGGGCCATCTACTCGATTGGCTGCTGTGTTTATTCTGTTTCGATTATATCATATTCAACTTTCTCAAAATCTATTTTATTTTGCTTAAGTAATTCTTCGGTTTTCAGGATTAATGATTCACTTTTGTCTAATAGAATTGATTCTTCTATCTCAAATTTATATTTTGTTCCTGTTTCATCTTTTTCAAATAACAATCTCATTTTATCAAACATTTCAAATTTAGCTAATTTAGTTCCAAATGGATTTTCTGGATAATATTTATCTACCCATTTTGTTACTTGTTTTATCTTGGAGTCTTCTAATGCTAATAATAGATTTTCAAAATTTGACGTTTCTATTGTAAATTCGGTCAATCTAATTTTATCAATGTTTTTACATCGTTTTGTAACATTAATCTTACTTAGTCCTTTTTCTATTATTT
>Ga0256847_1000631_pt1 | contig 21299 bp, 15 predicted proteins | sample TeddybearmetaG_FD_189099 | JGI IMG/M metagenome (GOLD analysis project Ga0256847, IMG submission 189099) | Hydrothermal vent microbial communities from East Pacific Rise, Pacific Ocean - Teddybear | ecosystem: Environmental > Aquatic > Marine > Hydrothermal vents | place: Pacific Ocean: East... | reverse complement strand
GAATAAGTAATAGCAGTAGCGAAAATACTCGAAATCTCATTTTGTTTTCCTTTCAGAACTTATTTATCGATACTGCCAATGCTAATTAGTTCACCAGCTATCACTTAAACTCGTATCGATAATACTCCACACCACTCAAAGGGTTGTGGCAATAAGCCTGAGTTTTCACGAACCCAAAATCCCGATACAGCAATTGAGCCACCTGCATACTGGGGAGAGTATCAAGCACAATAGAATCATAACCTATTTCTTTGGCTTTATTCATTGCTGCCAAAAACAGGTTTTTGCCGATTCCCTGCCCCTGGAATTCTGGACGTACATATAAGCGTTTCAATTCTGATTCGCTTTCGGCTCTGGGTCTCACGGCAACACAGCCAACGCTCTGTTGTTTAATCTGTGCCAGAAAAATACAACCTTTTGGTGCAGCATAACAACCCGGTAATTCAACAAGTTCCTGCTCAAAGCCCTGAAAACAGAGATCTATACCCAGCCATTTCTGATATTCACGAAATAAATCTGCAACAACTGGAATATCACTGTCCATGGCTTCGACAATTTTCAATTCAATTTCACCTTACTGACACTACTTTCTGAATCCAGAAACACATCCAGTTCAGACATAGAAACCGGGTTCGCAAGATAAAAACCCTGTGCATGGTCAACCCCTGCTTCTTTGAGTAATTCGATAATAGTTTCATTATCGGCATTTTCTGCGATGGTCTCTAATCCCAGCATGTGGGCCATGTCATTTATCGATTTTACCATCGCCAGGTCAACCGAATCAGAACTTAAATCCCGTGTCAGTACACCATCAATTTTCAAAAAGTCTAGTGGCAATTTTTTTAAATAGCTAAATGAGGACAGGCCAGAACCAAAATCATCAAGAGCACAAAAGCATCCAAGGGTTTTCAATTTTTGTAACAGCTTATTGACATCGGGTAGCTGGTTGATGACCAGTGTTTCGGCGAACTCAAAACATACCTGGGACGGCTCAACGACGCTTTGTTCAAATTGTAATTTCACAAATTCGGCGAAATCATTTTCGCCCACCGAACTGGCAGAAATATTAATGCTAAGTAATAGATCCGGGTTCTGCACGAATACGTGCGCATATTGCTGAAATAGTGTATGGATAACCCACCGATCCAGTTGCGCCATTATGTTGAAGCGTTCTGCTGCTGGAATAAACGCTCCCGGCAACACCAACTCACCTTTTTCCCTCGTCAATCTGAGCAGGATTTCTGCGTGAGTCAATGATTGATACTTGCTCTGTAAGACGATAACCGGTTGATAATAAAGTTGAAACCGATCATTTTGCATCGCTTCATGCAGATCGGAAGCAGTCAGATTCTGAGCTGAAGGTTGAGATTTAATTTCGTCCTGATTGGTATAAATATGAATGCGACCTCGGCCGAGATCCTTGGCGTTGTAACAGGCCAAATCGGCATGATTCATGACCTGCTTTTGACTGACGGATGACTCGGTAATCGCGACAATGCCAATACTGACACTAACGCGATAGGTTTTCTTTTCCCAGATAAAATGAAAGTCACAAATGGTATCGAGTAAAATTTCAGCCACGCTTCTGGCCTTGTCGAGCGGACAGTTTTCCAGCAACACGCTAAATTCATCACCGCCAAGTCTGCCGAGTGTATCCCGTGCACGCAATTTATCGAGTAGCATTGCCGAAATTTGACGTAACAATTCATCCCCTGCAACATGACCGGCCGTATCATTCACCTGTTTAAATCGATCCAGATCAAGATAGAGCAAAGCATGACTGAGATTTTGTGACCGCGCACTGTTTAAACTTTTCTCCAGTCGCTGCTCAAATTCTGCACGATTCACCAGTCCGGTTAAAGAGTCATGGGTTGCCTGATGCATCATCTTTTTTTGCCAGCGACGAGAATCACTAACATCTTTGAATACCAGCACCACGCCAATTCCATTGCCGCTGTTATCCATAATTGGTGCCGCTGATCCCTGTATCGAAAAACGACTGCCTGTTTTAGCCACCAGAATATTTTCGGTTTTTGGTGAGATCACACGCTTCTCCTGCAAGCAATGTAAGGCAGGATCTGGTATCACTTCACCGGTCAATTCATCTTCTAAATGAAAAACAGATTCCAGGGGCAGACCCATGGCTTCAATCTGCCGCCAGCCTGTTAACCTTTCTGCTGTGGGGTTCATAGAATTGATATGTCCCTGGTCATCAGTGCTGATGACGCCGTCGCTTATTGACTGCAGCGTAATTTGCGTGCGTTCTTTTTCATGCAAAATATTGTTTAACATCAGGTTTCGTTCTAACTCAGCAGCTGCTCGCAGAGTAAACGTTTTTACAATTGAATGATTTTTATCGGTCAGCACCAATTTTGAGCGATCCATAAATAACAGCAATCCGATGGTTTTACCTGCTGAGTCCTGCAAAAGGTCACAGCTCAGCCCTTCCGGTCGATAATCCTGTTTTAGTAAATTACTGTTGGCCAACAATTCAGCCGCACCCGATTCAAAATAACAACTGCCATCCTGATTAAACGAAACATCAGTTAGGTTGATGTTGTAATTAACGCGATAACTCTCATCCTGCCAACACGCCAGACTGGTATATTCACCTAGCTGATTAGCACTATTCAAAACGATCATTACGGTGTCGACCTTCAGGTAAAGCGATAACTCACGCACCAGACCATACAAAAATGCTTCACCTGTTGAGCCAGCAGTACCTTCCACCAGTTGCAATAATTGTTGATCCTGCAGGTGGTCTTTTTGACGCCAGCGATTTAAAACAAAAATCCCGGCTATTATTGACAGAATTAACAGCAGTAATAATATATTGAGTATTAAGTTATCCAACTATTCATCCTTAAAAAATCCGAGTTAAATGACTTTTCTTTTTCGAAAAAGCCGCTTTTATCAGCGATCAAAAGAGTATAGTTTATAAAAATTGACTTGCGACAATAGCCCGCATTGCCTACCCTTGCGCTTTATTTCACAGCAATTTAAAACCCCATGTCAAAAGATAATAATAACACTCGCCACTTTTCCTCACAGGTCGTTGATGGTGCTGAACGCGCCCCTAGTCGGTCTATGCTGCGCGCTGTCGGTTTTAGTGATGATGATTTCAGTAAACCTCAGGTCGGTATTGCCTCTACCTGGAGTATGGTCACACCCTGTAATATGCACATCGACAAACTGGCCGAGAAGGCAGCCGAAGGTGCGGATGCAGCAGATGGAAAGGCGGTGATCTTCAATACAATCACAATCTCAGATGGTATTTCGATGGGTTCGGAAGGCATGAAATATTCGCTGGTATCTCGTGAAGTTATTGCCGACTCGATTGAAACGGTAGCCGGTTGCGAGGGCTTCGATGCACTTGTCACTATCGGTGGTTGCGACAAAAATATGCCCGGCTGTTTAATGGGTATGGCACGACTCAATCGCCCCTCGGTATTTGTTTATGGCGGCACCATCATGCCAGGTTGTCACAAAGACAAGCCAGCCGATATCATCACCGTGTTTGAAGCTGTTGGCGCTCATGCGCAAAATAAAATAGATGACGCAGAACTCCGTGAAATTGAATGTAATGCGATTCCAGGAGCAGGTTCCTGTGGTGGCATGTACACGGCCAACACCATGGCCTCGGCGATTGAAGCCATGGGCATGAGTCTTCCGGGTAGTTCGGCTCAGGCAGCGATCTCCAGCGATAAATCCAGAGACTGTTTTGAGGCAGGTCAGGCAGCATTGAAGTTACTCGAAGCTGGTATTCGCCCATCTGACATCATGACCCAAAAAGCCTTCGAGAACGCAATCACACTCATCATCACACTCGGTGGGTCGACTAATGCGGTTTTACATCTTCTGGCTATGGCAAGCTCAATTGGTGTTGACCTGGAACTTGATGACTTTACTCGTATCGGTAAACACGTGCCCGTACTGGCGGATCTGCGCCCAAGCGGCAAGGCGATGATGTCAGAGCTGATCGAAGTCGGTGGCATTATGCCACTGATGAAAATGTTGCTTGATGCGAGTATGTTGCACGGCGATTGTCTTACAGTCACTGGCAAAACACTGGCTGAAAATCTGGCCGACGTTCAACCTTATCCTGAGAGTCAGGATATCGTGCATGCTCTGGATGATCCAATCAAAAAAGACAGCCATCTTGTTATCCTGAGAGGCAACCTCGCACCAGAAGGATCGGTTGCTAAAATCACGGGTAAAGAAGGCCTGAAATTTACCGGAACAGCGCGTATATTTGCTTCCGAAGAAGATTCTCTCAAAGCTATCCTCGACGGCACAGTAGTCAAAGGGGATGTTATCGTTGTGCGCTATGAAGGTCCAAAAGGTGGCCCCGGTATGCGCGAAATGTTATCGCCAACCTCGGCCATCATGGGCAAAGGTTTGGGTAAAGATGTCGCTTTTATAACCGATGGGCGTTTCTCAGGCGGCTCTCATGGTTTCGTCGTCGGACATGTCACTCCAGAAGCCGCAGTAGGTGGACCAATCGGATTGCTTGAAGATGGCGACGAAATTACAATCGATGCCGAAACACGCCAGGTCAGCGTTAACCTGGATGAAACTGAACTTGAACAGCGCCGCGCTAAATGGACAGCGCCTGTACCCAGATATACCCGCGGCGTGCTGGCTAAATATGCTCGGCTTGTTAGCTCTGCGTCATATGGGGCAGTGACGGACTTGCCGGATTGAAGAAACTTTTCTAACTGAGACACAGTGACCAAAATGCAAACACCAACCACACGAGAAATGATCTCACAGCTAATTGCTACGCCATCGGTCAGTAGCAATCACCTGGAGATGGACATGAGCAATCAGGCCGTAATTGATTTACTTGCTAACTGGCTTAAACCTCTGGGCTTTGATCTCGAAATTCAACACGTTAGCTGTGAAAACGGTAAGCAAAAATCTAATTTGATTGCAACTACTGGTTCTGGCTCGGGTGGTTTAATTTTGTCGGGTCATACTGATACCGTTCCCTTTAATGAATCACTCTGGCTTCATGACCCATTCAAAGTTAGCGAACAGGAAAACAGGATTTATGGCCTGGGCAGCTGCGACATGAAAAGTTTTCTGGCGATGGCTATCACTGCCAGTCAGAGATTTGATCTCAAAAATCTGAAACATCCATTGACCATAGTGGGCTCCGCAGATGAAGAAACTACTATGTTGGGTGCAAAACTACTGGCTGATAATGAAAAGCTAAAAGGGCGGTTTTGTGTCATCGGCGAACCTACTGAACTGACTCCAATTCGGCAACACAAAGGCACACTGATGGAGTCGATCAAGTTCATCGGTTCATCCGGGCATTCGAGCAATCCAGCTCTAGGCAACAATGCAATGGAGGCGATGATCATTTTTATAGGCCAATTGCTTCAGTATCGGGATCAACTTCAACGAAAGTTTCAAGATACAGCATTCGAAATTCCCCAGCCAACGCTCAACCTGGGTCACATTCATGGTGGCGACAATCCAAATCGAATTTGTGGTGATTGTGAGTTACATATCGATATTCGTTTTTTGCCGGGCATGGAGCTGCAGGAACTGAGAAATGACATCCTCGACATAGCCCAAGAAGTGGCTGAACAGCGCGCGTTGAAAGTTGAATGCAAAGCTTTGTTCGACGGTGTACCAGCGATGGATACCGATGTAAATAGTAAACTGACAAGATACATCGAAGAAATCAGTCAAAAACCCGCGAATAGCGTTGCCTTTGGCACTGAAGCCCCTTTTTACAATAATATGTCCTGCGAAACGATTGTGTTTGGACCGGGTTCTATTAACCAGGCGCATCAACCAGATGAATACCTGCAAATCGACCAAATCGATCTGACTATTAAACATCTGGAAAAATTGATTCACCGATTCTGTGAATGAACATCGTTGCTGACGAAAATATTCCATTCGCCAAAGAGGCTTTTACAGATCTGGGTGATGTGCATACCTGTTCTGGTCGGAGCCTTAAAAACACAGACCTGGCTAACTGCGATTGCCTGCTCGTGCGTTCGGTTACTCAGGTCAACCGCCAATTACTGGAAAATACGCCGGTAAAATTTGTAGCAACCGCCACCATCGGTACTGATCACATTGATCTCGATTACCTACAGCAAAACAACATTGGATTTGCCAATGCACCGGGCAGCAATGCTGAGTCAGCATCGGAATATGTCATCAATGCGTTATTCGAACTCACCAATAAAAAGGGCTCTGACCCCTTTAAGTTGATAGCAGGAATTATCGGCTGCGGTAATGTTGGTTCTCGGGTTAAACATAAACTGGAAGTACTGGGGATTAAAACGCTAGTCAATGACCCACCTTTGCAGCTTAGAGATCCAGACAAATTCGACTATGTACCTATCGACGAAATTTTCGAACAATGCAACTTCATTACTTTTCATGTGCCATTGACTAAGAGTGGTAATTTCTCAACCTGGCATTTACTGGACGAAATACGCTTAGCTCGTTTAAAACCTGAAACGATTCTTTTCAATGCAGCGCGAGGTTCTGTAATTGATAACAATGCATTATCCGAATTATTAAAAATACGGCATGACCTGACGGTTTTTCTTGATACCTGGGAAGGTGAACCCGCAATCAATCAAACGCTGCTGAAACAAGTTGACCTGGCTACACCACACGTTGCGGGTTATAGCTTTGAGGGAAAATTGCGAGGCACGCAAATGATTCTGGATGCAGCCTGTAATTTCTTTAAACAATCATCGAGCTGGGCTATGCAACAGCATCTACCACAAAAGGAAGTTATTGAATTAAGCAATTATTCGAATAAAAAGATTTGGCCTGAATTGTTTTCACAACATTATACAGTTGAAGCTGACCATGATCGATTACTGGCACTGGCAGAGTTATCTATTTCAGATTTTGCAATTGAATTCGATAGCTTACGTAAAAATTATCCTCGTCGATATGAGTACGAGCAATTCAAACTGCATGGAATAAACAATAAAAAAGCAGCTGCGATTGCTCGCAAGCTGCTGTTTAAGGTTAGATTAAAGTAGAGGCTCGTTTTAAGGAGATGGAGCCTGTATTATCGATGCATCCGTAATGGTTAAGCCCATGCCTGCTGAGCCAAGAAATGTTGCCATTCCTGTTCTAATATTACCGGTTACTTCAGCACTGGCAAAATCTGGGTCTTCCAATAAGTCAGCATTATCAGTTAAAAATGAACGATGATCACCAGCGGTAAATTTTAGAACTAATTTCAGGTCTTCGGCTCCCACGGGTTGAGAGGTATTCACCTGAGTCAGCCCCATTAATTTAACCATAGGTTCAGTCCCGGCCAGCGGTGCAGCAGCTGTGGGACCTGTGCCGGTTGTAAGGTCATTGGCATCAGGCACAGTATTGGGAACAAATAAATCTGAAGGAGAGCTATTTCCGCCCACTATTTCAAATAACAGTATTCCTCTTCCTGTGGCGGCAGTAGTCGCATAATTCACTGGGTCAGCAGAATCGATCACGGTCTGGATACCACCGACAAAAGCTTCATAATCGGCTGTGCCTTTGGAAATACCAGCAGGCGCCAGGCCATTGACCAATATCGGAGAAAACACCGTGGATCCGTCAAAAATTTTGGCGAGACCAACACCGCTCATGCCCAGAACAGCATCTTGCACGTTGGGCTCAAGAGCGAGGAATGTTGTTCCTATAATGGAACCTAATGAATGTCCTACGTAAAAGATATTTGTGCCGTCCAGATCAGCGCCGCCGCCATCGACATCCATTGTTGGAATGGCTGCGGTTAAAGCAAATAGGTCTGCAATAGATTGACGCAAGTTATCTCTTAATACTTGAAGGTTTGCCAGATTGGCATAATGTATTCCTGTTGTATCAGTTGTGCCATCAGGTGTGGTGCCCGTTACATTTTCCCCAACCTGGGTCAGAAAATCGACTCCAAAGGTTCTTTCTTTACCCTCCTGGAAATACGGTTTGCCCGGCTCAATACCATGTAAAGGCAAATCGATGGCGACCACAGCTAAACCGGCACTTGCCAGGGAATCTGCCACGGCCAGAATATCGTCTCTTGCTTGCTGAACGGCAGCCTGGAAAATAACAGTTTTCCATGGTGGTGGAAATGATCCGGTATCTACTGGTGTTGAAACCAGTAGTGGAATAGTTTCCGTTCCAGTTTTGGCAGGTAGCGGATTCGCATTGGTCAGGTTATTTTCACCAGCGAAAGCATTGGCTGCCTGCCAGGGTTTAGTTAAAAATGCGGTAGGATCTCCAGTAGTAGGGGCGGTTAAATAGTAAGGCACATCTATAGTGCCTTCAAACATATTTGCCGCTCCAGCAGGTGACTTACCTACGCCAGCGCCAAGATTGACAGTTGATGCAACTAAAGTTACCGCAGGTGGTGTGGCTGGCACTAATGATCTAACAACTGTCAGTACGTTACCAATGGACTGAGTAGTAAAACTCCAGCTTTGAATAATATCCGACGTTTCAATCTCTGCATCAGAAGCCGCCACAGTTGCTTCACTGGTGGTAATGATTTGTCGTAAACCTTCAAAGGATGCAAGGTCAGCTTCAGACAGGGACTGTAATGCACCCGGAATGGTTGGGTCACCAAAGACTAACGGATCCGACAGACTTTTAATTAAACGATAGGTCACTGACGGCGCAAAGGCTTCACCACTTGCTGTCTTCAAGTCATCCGTTATTACCACCATATAAGAGGTTAACGGCATTAGTGGCTGAGTTGGTAGTATCGCTAGCGTTGAATTTGTTGTGTCTACCGAGGATAGAGCCGCCACATATTCTGTACCAAATTGTAAAGCTTTCGTCACACCGATGACTGGTCCAGCAATAGGTTGTGTCTGAGATGCAAACAACGTGACTTCATATAATTTAACCGATGTGCCACTGATTGTTGCTGGGTCAATGGAGGTACTAAAACCAGCAGTCATGGGTGCGTTGGTGGAAAACCCATCCAGGGTATTGATAGCGACCCTGGGATTGGTTGTATCAGCAGGATCATCAACAGGGATATTCAAGGTTAAATCCAGCGTCCCACTAAAAAGCAAGTTATTCGGGAAAGGAATAACACTATTGGATGGATCAAACAATGCTGTTGGGTTTACTGAACCATTAGTCTCAGGTGTCGCTTCTACGATTGAATCCTGCAAATCTTCAGAAGGTTCTGACTCACAGGCAGAAATTAAGATAAGCGACGATAGTAGTGCGATTAATAGATTTAATTTTTTCACTTTTATTTCTCCTTCCTAGTACTGCCAGTTCAGTTGAACACTTATAATGTCCACCGAGGCTTCGTATTCACCTGTTAAATGTGCAGCCAAAGTCGGCACACTACTTTCAAACTCGTTATCGATTTCAGCATCTTTAATAAATAAGTGTGAATAGCCGACATCAAAAGACAGGTCGTTATCAATTAGATAACTCAGTCCAAATGAAATCCAGGTTCTGTCACTTCCGGGAAGGCGAGCCGTACGATGCTCAGGGTTAGGTACTGGAGATTCATCGAACGCAAGACCTGTTCGTAGAATCATTTCATTAGAATACTGATAATCCAGGCCCACTGAATAGCGAAAAACGTCATCCCAGTCGAAAGTACTAACTGTGTCTGGTTGGGCGGCATTATCGTATTTAACACGTAATTCGTCAAAAGAACTCCAGCCAGTCCAGGTGATATCAGCAAGATAAGTTATCTTTTCTTGCTTATGTGCATAACTAAAAGACACACTGGCTGGAAGCGTTATATCGGCTGTTAAGCCAGTATCAAGGAACAGGTTATTTGCAAACACAAATGAAGACGAAGCAGGTACAGTAAAATCAGCATCCCCTTCGACAGAAATATCAACTTCTGAACGGTAGGTAACGCCTAGAGTGCTTTCACTAGACAATTTGTAAGAAAGACCGAAATTGAAACCGATGCCAAAATCATCAAAATTATCTCCTTCAAGGTCAGTAAATCCATCTGCCTGTTGTGGTAATGAGCCAAGCCCTGCACAAGTTGCAGCATTAAATGATGCAACACAGATAGCGCCAAAATCGACAGCACTTGTAAGAGTCACATCAGCCAGCATTAAATCCAGTCCACCACCAACAGACAATTTGTCATTGACACGGTAACCCAGACTTGGATTAAAATTGATAATTTTAAGATCCGATGTCACTGCATGGTAACGGCCTACCCAGTCATCTTTGTATTTTGTAGCCAGACCAAAAGGTGAATTGACTCCCAGGCCAAAGTTCATGTCTTCATCAATAACTTTGACCCAGTAAAGGTTAGGAACGAATGCATTAAAACCACCATCATCTTCATCACCAGCTAATGGTGGGCTACCCAGTAACGCTGCAGCAGAGGAACCATTATTTTTAAATGAAGATTCAGGAGATATTATATGCGCAGCAACCACCAGCTGATCTTCCTTCAGACTCATCATTCCAGCTGGATTAAAGAAAATAGTCGATGCATCAGGTGTATGTGCTGCCGCACCGGCATAAGCGTTGCCCTGGCCACGCGCATTGGTTTCGATTAAAGCAAAACCTGCCGCAGTAGCAAGACTGGGAATAGTGGATGCGAGTATTAATGTAGCGATGGCCCCGTTCATTGATAATCTCATTGATGACCTTTTTAATAACGGGGGTGATCTTCTTGGGGTGATCATATCCTCTCCTTTATGCGTTTTATTTTAAGTCGGTAGAGCCAAAGACAGCCTGAACTTTATAGTTCTTTGTAATTCGACTGCAACCCTGTACCATTTTATTGTCGCCGCGATTTAGATAGCAGCATTGATTCGAGTTCGATAATACTTTATCTCGATGCAAAAACAAGTAGATATTAAACATGCACAATAAGGATGGGACCGACATTAACCGATGTAACCAGAGACCCTGACTATGACCCTGCCCCAATCAGGCACGCCTGTTGATTTCATTCTGGAATTAAAATATTCCGATATTCCTGAACCAACCATCCACTTCGCCAGGCGTTGCCTACTTGACCTGATTGGTGTCGCTGCCGCTGGCGTAAGCACCCCTCTGTCCATTGCAATTCGAAAACATGCCGTCGAACAACTGGCTGCAGGATCCGGCGGGGTCAGTATGTTATTTGATTCACGCCGGGTCAGTCCCATGGGTGCCGCATTAGCTGGTGGAATGACTATCGATTCAATGGACGCCCACGATGGTCACAAACTGGTCAAAGGTCATGTTGGTTGTGGCGTGTTGCCCGGTTTACTCGCCTTTACCCAGGCTGAGGAGCACTTTGATGATCGTGAATTTCTCACTTCGCTGGTGATCGGATATGAGCTTGGAACAAGGGCGGGCATTGCCTTACATGCTACGGCTAGCGACTATCATACTTCTGGTGCCTGGGTCAGTATTGCAGTGGCGGCTCTGGGTGCGCGTGCACTCAAATTGAACCCACAACAAACCAGAGAGGCAATGGGAATTGCTGAATATCACGGACCGCGCAGCCAGATGATGCGGGTTATCGATAGCCCGACTATGGTTAAAGATGGTTCAGGATGGGGCGCGATGGCGGGTGTTTCAGCTGCGTACCTGGCAGCGGATGGATTTACAGGTGCACCTGCCATCACAGTTGAAGATGAACAGTTGGAATCTCTGTGGGCAGATTTAGGCGAGAATTGGCGAATACACGAACAGTATTTCAAACCATATCCCGTTTGTCGCTGGGCACAGCCACCAGTTGAAGCCGCTTTGGCACTTTGTCGATCACACGATATTCATTCAACAGATATCGAGCACATCGAGGTAGCTACCTTTCACGAGGCAAGAAGACTTTGCACGCCTTTACCTGAAAACACCGAACAAGCGCAATACAGCCTGCCATTTGCCACCGCTGCAGCTATTGTGTTTGGAGAACTGGGTCCAGAACAGATATCCGGGCAGGTTTTGCAACACCCTGAGGTAACGCGTCTGAGTGCTGCTGTGAAAATCGTAGAAGAAGATCAGTTCAACCTTGAGTTCCCGGCACGACGTCTGGCCAGAGTTGTACTGCAAACCAGGGATGGGCGGTCTTTTCAATCTGAAGTTACCGAGGCGCGTGGCGATCCAGAAGCACCGCTTGACGACACCGAGATTGTGCATAAATTTCATCATCTGGCCGACCCACCGTTGGGCGTGGAACGAGCAAATCAGATCGAAACCCTGGTTAAAAATCTTGGATCAGGCGAGGGTATAACTGATTTGATGAAAAGTATCACCTCAAACATTATCTAGTCTAAAAACATCAATCCATTAGAATTTTAATGGTTATTATTTCCCCTGGTTTCATTTTTTATTTGAGAACGACTAGTTTGACCACAAATGCGCCAACTACAATATTTATTTGAAGACCAACATCCATTTATAGTAGTATTAAATATACCTATATTTATAAAAGCACAAAAACTCATAACTACTGTCATTTTAGGTGTTCCCAATTATTGTGTGACAGTAAAACTAAATTAATCTATTCGTGAGGAGTAAGTTCTAAAATGAAAGATAAAAAACCAGAAAAGTCAATTATCCAGAAAGCTACACTCGATGAAATACAATACTGTAATCTCGATGTAAAAGACCGAACAACGGTTGAAAAAGCATTGCAGGAAGGTTATTCGCGCCGCTCTGTGCTGAAGTTAATGATGGCCACCGGCGTAACCATGGCGACAGCAGGCCATTTGTTTACAGCAGGTGGAGAAGCCATGGCCGCAACGCCTAAAAAAGGCGGTAAGCTTGTTTTTGCAAGTGATTTGCACGGCCCTTCAGATACCCTGGATCCAGGTCTTAACACCTCTACTATAGATTACACTCGTGGACGTTCTACTTATAACAGCCTGTGCCAGATAAATGATGATTTATCGACTCGCCCCGAACTGGCGGAAGAATATTCTTCCAATGGTGATAATACTGAGTGGACATTCAAGCTGCGTAAAGGTGTTGTATTTCACGATGGAAGCCCGTTCACAGCAGATGACGTCATCTACAGTATGAGTCGCCACTATGGTGAAAAATCCACTTCAACCGCAAAGACTCTGGTAGCCGATGTTAAAGAATGGAAGAAAGTTGATAGCCATACTATCAAAGCAATTCTAACTGGACCAAACGCTGACCTGCCAGTCATTCTTGGCACACCACAATTCAAAATAATCAAAAATGGTACAACTCAGTTTCAAACTGCAGTAGGAACTGGCCCATTTGTATTGAAAGAGTTCAGACCTGGTGTTCGCACACTTCATGTACGCAATGAAAATTACTGGCGTGATGGCGCTAATGTTGAGCAAATAGAGATAACAGCCATTACCGATAAAGTCGCTCGTACCAGTGCTTTATTGTCAGGTGATATCGACATGATGCAAGCACTTGATCCCAAAGCCATCAAGCAGATTGAATCAGCATCTGGCGTTGGCATCTGGTCTGTTGCCTCCGGTGCTTATTTTGGAATTTGCAACATGACCCATACCTCGCCCGGTAATAACCGTGATTTCGTATTGGCCATGAAATATATCCAGCGACGTAAAAAGATCATTAAATCGATCCTGAAGGGACAAGGTACTGTAGGCAACGATAATCCAATCAATATTTCCTATGGCGCCGACTTTTGTTCAGAAATGCCTGTGCGCGAACATGACCTGGACAAGGCCAAGTTCCACCTGAAGAAATCTGGCATTACCTCCGCCGAGTTGAATGTGGCTGAAGTGGCTCCGGGTATGACCGACATCAGTCTGCTGGCCCAGCGCGAGGCACAAAAAATTGGCCTGGATCTCAAGATCAAGAAAGTACCGAATGATGGTTACTGGGGAGCAGTCTGGATGAAGACTCCACTCAATGTAGTGACCTGGAACATGCGTCCAACGGCCAATGTTATGCTGAACCTTGCATTCGCGCCGGATGCACCATGGAACGATACCTTGTGGAAAGACAAGCGCATGGGTAAGTGGTTGAAGGATGCCAGAAAAGCAACCGATCCTGTAAAACGGCATGAAATTTACTGCGATATGCAGAAACTGATTAGTGCAGAAAGCGGCATGGTCATCCCGGCTCACCGGAACTATCTGGATGCCAAGTCTGACAAGATTCAGGGTATTGGCCGTATGCCACTTGGCTCACTCGGTGGTTACGAATGGCCTGAATTTGCCTGGCGCACAGACGCATAGGTTTAGTTAGTTAAAAAGAGGCTTTCGCCTCAATAAAGAAATGCTGGCCTGAGTAATCAGGCCAGCGATTAGAAGATCTTGCCGCATCAAAGAGCAGGAAAGAGTGACATACTCAAACTGAAAAACTAGGAGGACAGTTATCATGCAACGTATGGTAATTAATCGAATTCTTATCGGCTTCATCACGCTCTGGGTGGTGTCGGTTCTGGTCTTTGCAGGGACCTCGATACTGCCGGGTGATGTTGCCGAGATTGTTCTGGGTCAGGCCGCCACACCGGAATCTCTTGCCGCTTATCGTGCCGAACGTGGACTGAATCAACCCCTCGTCTATCAGTATTTTAACTGGCTTGGCGGCATGGTGACTGGCGACCTGGGTACTTCAAAAGCCGGTGGCGCTTCTATTTCCAGCCTGATTGATGGCCGCCTGGGTAACACCATGTTCATGGCCGCTATAGTTTCTGCTATCTCGATCCCATTATCAATTGCACTTGGATTACTGGCAGCCATGCATCCGGGAACAAAACTTGATAATGCACTGACCCTGGGCACTATGGGTCTGATCTCGGTACCTGAATTTTTTATTGCTACCTTTATGGTATTAATTTTTTCTGTCAATCTGCACTGGTTGCCGGCGATTGCTCATATTTCGCCAGAAGATACTCTCCTGGAAACAATAAGTGGCATGGCTATGCCGTTAATTGTTCTGGTCATCGTTGTCTCGGCACAAATGATACGCATGACACGGGCAGGTATTTTGAATGTGATGAATTCACCCTACATAGAAATGGCCATTCTCAAGGGCGTACCTCGTAAGCGCATTATTCTGCGACATGCTTTTTTTAACGCGATTGGACCTATCGTCAATGTCATTGCATTAAACCTGGCTTACCTGGTTTCCGGGGTGGTCATCATTGAAACCATCTTTGCCTATCCTGGACTCGCCAAGTTAATGATTGACGGCGTACAAACCCGTGATCTACCGCTGGTACAGGCCTGTGGCATGATATTTTGTGGCACCTATGTTGTGCTGATTATTTTGGCAGACGTGGCTTCGATTCTGTCAAATCCACGATTGAGAAGCCCTAAATAGGCCAATATAAAACAGGTACGCAATAATGACCACAACTACAGAAAATTCTACTGAAGATACTAATAAACCTGCTGAGAAAACAAAATATGACGAGCTAAAAGACGCTCCACCCAAACAAAGGATAAAACTTTCCTGGGTTGGGAAGCTGGGCGTTGCAATAGTTGTATTCTGGGTCGTCATGGCCGTCATTGGCCCCTACATCGCACCCTTCCACGAAGCCGATATTATTGGAGATGATAGCTACTTGCCTGCATTCTCTGTCACAGAAGGAGAAGGAATGCACTTGCTGGGAACAGACTACCTGGAACGTGACATCTTTTCACGCGTCATCTGGGGTGCGCGTACTACGATTGGCATATCATTTACCGCAACACTGTTTGCCTACCTGATCGGCGTAACTCTAGGTATCGCTGCTGCGGTTAAAGGTGGCTGGACAGATATGATCACCAGCCGAATCAATGATGCAATTTTATCTTTACCCACCATTATGTTAGGGCTGCTGATCGTGGTTGCTCTGGGTACCTCTATCCCAATTTTGATCGGCACGGCATCCGTCATATATGCCTCCAGCGTATTTCGAATAGCACGAGCGCTCGGGCAGGATATTATGGTTATGGACTTTGTTGAGGCCGCACATGCTCGCGGCGAAGGTGTTTGGTGGATAATCACCCGCGAAGTGCTACCGAATGCGGCCATGCCACTGGCTACAGATTTCGGCCTGAGACTGGTATTTGTAGTACTGTTCATTTCAAGCTTAAGTTTCCTTGGTCTGGGTATTCAACCACCTGCAGCCGATTGGGGCAGCATGGTACGACAGAATCTTGAAGGCCTTGGTTATGGTTCCTATGCGGCAATATGGCCTGCGCTGGCAATTGCCACCTTCACTATTTCAATCAATCTCATCGTTGATGATATTTCAGCGAAGTCGGGCGGCAGCCTGGCTAAGAAAATGGTGTGAACACTATGAGCGATCTACTACTAGAAGTAAAAAATCTTAAAATCGGCGCACAAAAAGAAGACGGCACGCCGATACCCATTGTTAAGGGTGTTTCTTTTAATATACATAAAGGTGAGGTTGTCGCACTGATTGGAGAATCAGGTTCCGGTAAAACAACAATCTCACTTGCGTCACTTTCTTATACCAAACCAGGGCTGGAGTTCACTGGTGGAGAAGTACTTCTAAACGGTGAAGACCTGCTGACTGCGCCCCCACTTAGACAGCGTGAAATTCGCGGCAATAAAGTCGCTTACCTGGCGCAAAGTGCTGCTGCAACATTTAACCCAGCGATTACCATCAACGAACAGGTAACTGAATCTGCCGTGTTACATGGGGTATTGACGCAGCAAGAGGCCAACAAACGAGCGGTTGAGCTTTATCATGCGCTGGAATTACCTGACCCCGATCGAATCGGATTTCGTTATCCGCATCAGGTGTCTGGCGGTCAATTGCAGAGATTGATGGCCGCAATGGCATTGTGTGGCAAACCGGATTTAATGGTACTTGATGAGCCAACAACAGCACTGGATGTAACCACTCAGATCGAAGTCCTGAAAGCCTTCAAAAAAGTCATTCAGGAAGAAAATGCAGCAGCAATTTACGTCACCCATGATCTGGCGGTAGTGGCTCAGGTAGCCGACCATATTGTCGTACTTTACAGTGGCGAAGTGATGGAACAGGGTCCGGTAGATCAGATCATTAGTAACCCAACTCACGAATATACCAAGAGACTGATGGCAGCTGTACGTCCGCAACCGAAAGCTGGAATGGGAGACAGTAAAGGCGGCACTGGTCGTGAAATTCATGCCATGGAGGTTAATGACATGACCGCGGGTTACGGTGGAATCGTTAATGGTGAGCCAGCCATAACTATTCTGCGTGACATAAATATGAATGTTGAACATGCTGAGGTAGTGGGCGTTATCGGCGAATCAGGCTGCGGAAAATCTACTCTTGCCAGAGTCATGGCAGGCCTGCTTCCTCAGGCAAGAGGTGACGTTAAACTCAATGGCGAACTGCTGAAGGGTAGTCTCCACGACCGTAAACTGGATGAACTGCGCAAGGTGCAATTTGTCTTTCAAATGGCTGATACGGCGTTGAATCCCAAGCAATTGATACGCGATATCATTGGCCGACCTCTCGAATTCTATAGCGGCATTAAAGGCAAGGAGAATAGACAGAAAGTTTTTGACATACTGGAATTGGTAGAATTACCAACGGATTTTGCCGACAGGCATCCATCAGAGCTTTCAGGTGGGCAAAAGCAACGCGTCAACCTGGCTCGTCATCTTGCATCATCACCTGATGTGATGTTGTGCGACGAAGTGACTTCGGCACTGGACAGTATTGTAGGTGCTAACGTTATCAAGCTGCTGAGTGGATTACGTGATAAAACGGGCGTTTCATTCGTATTCATCAGTCATGACCTGTCAACGGTTGCATCATTCGCAGATAAAATCGTGGTGCTTTATGCTGGCCGGGTAGTCGAACAAGGCCCTACAGATGCTATTTTAACACCTCCATTCCACCCCTATACCCGCCTGCTGATTACTTCAGTTCCTGAGCTTCGAGTTGGCTGGCTTGAAGACACCATGAAAAAGCGTGAAATGGCTGTTGGTATTGCCCGTGGGGTTGAAATTACCGCTATAGGCTGCCCGTTCTACAATCGTTGCCCGGTCGCAATTGAAGGTACCTGTGATACAGTAGTTCCACCAGTACATGAAGTTGTCAAAGATCACTATATTTCATGTCACCTGAGTGTTGAAGATCTTGTAAAATCGGATCAGGAAACACAACAAATCCTGCAAGGTTTCGAGAAAGTCGGCGATGATGGTAAACCAGGTGCAGCTGCACACTAATTGATAGTAACGGGTAAAAAATTATGGGTAAGTATACAACGTTAACAGATATGGGGGTGACCAATCCTAAGCAGATTGCCCGTTATACCATCCATATTGTTGATAATAATGATGTTCTGAGAATCGTTTACAGTCGCAAAAAAGGTGATCTTTTACCTTTAAGCAAAACGTTCAAATTCTCTCGTATCAAGAAATCTGTGCTAGTCGATAGTGGCACTCGTAAAACTCAGGTGATCTTTGAAAGCGCACCCATTTTTACCAATGCTGTCAAAGAACTTAATGAGATAGTTGATAAAAATGACAATGCTGACCAGCTGAATCAGATCCTGGAGGATGAAGTCCTGCAGCTTGAAGCTGAGATGACGTCCAGAATTTCTTACATCAAGTCTCTAATTGAACGTAAGACAAAATAACGACGACCAAAAAGTATAAACTATTTTTTATGCCTCTGGAGTCATGGCATCTGTTCCCTTTGCACTTTACGATGCTTTCTCTGAAACCGCCTTTGGTGGCAGCCAGGCCGGTGTAGTATCCGATGCGGCGAACCTCGACAGTCAAACCAGACAACAGATAGCAAAGGAAATCGCTGCACCCGCTACAGCGTTCATCACCGCCTGCAACGAACAATCCATCAGCGTTCGCTTTCACTCACCTTTAACTGAATATGCCATGTGCGGACATGGCACTATCTGTCTAATGACAAGGATGGTAGAGCTCGATATTTTGCGCTGGGATGAATACGGCAAGATCGAAGTTGACCTGCACTTGCAGTCTTCCGTGTCTCCGGTTCAGCTTTATCGACGTGAGGATGGACGTCCTGTGGTTTTACTTGATATAAACCTACCTAAATTAAGTCAGCAAAAACTGGATAAACAAATACTGGCTGACCTGCTCGGTCTCAGTTTGAGGGATTTTAATCCAGACAATCCGCTAGAAACTGCATCCGGTGATTTTGTTCATTTGATCGTGCCGCTTAGAGATTTGGAAGCAATGGCTAAAATCACCCCGGACTTTGCCGGTTTGACCCAATTCTGCAATCAACAGGGACTACAAACTATTGCTGTTTTTTGTACCGAAGTAACTCGTGAAGAATCTGATATTCACATGCGCGACTTCTGCCCTGCAGTCGGTGTCGCTGAATCGGCAGGTGCCGGCACCACCAATGCGGCACTGGCAACCTATCTTGTCCACCACAATATTCTTAAATCCGCTGGTAACAATGGACAAATTATCATTCAGGCTGAACAGGGCATAGAACTGAAACGTCCCGGTTTCGTTCGTTCTGTAATATCTATGAACGGATCATCAATCTCCCGCCTTCAGGTAGGAGGAGTAGCGACTAAAATTATAGACGGCAAACTTCTTTTGCCAGATATTTCCGAGTAGGTAAGCATGACTAACACATCAATTTCTCCTGCCGATTTATATACTGATGCCTTTGTGTGGGATGCACATGCTGGCGTTTTCCCCGACCCAGCTATCGATCTGAATCTGCTCAACAGCTGGCGTGATTGTGGCGTTAACTACCTCAGTATTAATGTCGGTTTTGACGTAATGGACTGGCAGCAGACGCTGAAAACGCTGGCATCTTACCGGCACTGGCTGCTCTCACAAACAGAACATTTTGCTCTGGTGGGAACGCTTGAGGATATAACACTCGCCACTCAACAGGGCAAGTTAGCGGTTTCATTTGATATCGAAGGCATGAATGCGCTCAATGGCGATATCAACATGTTGAGCATTTATCACGCACTCGGTGTTCGGCAAATGCTTTTTGCTTACAATCTTAACAACGATGCTGCAGGTGGATGCCATGACTCTGATATCGGTCTCACCGATTTCGGCCGAGACATAGTGCACGAAATGAATCGACTGGGCATAATCGTTGACTGTTCTCACGCCTCACTACACACCACTCTGGACATCATGGCAGAGTCCAGTAAACCGGTCGTATTTTCACACTCAAATCCGGTTTCGATATGGCAACATCAACGCAATATACTGAACCAACAAATTAAAGCCTGTGCCCAGACAGGCGGCGTGATCGGCATCAATGGCATGGGAATATTTTTAGGCGAAAACGACGTCAGCACTCGAACCGTACTGAAACATATATGCTACGTAACAGAACTGGTTGGCGCTGAACACGTTGGATTTGGCTTTGATTACACGCCCAATGTTGAAGTAGACATCGGCATAATCCTCAGCAGTCGCCCTGATTACTGGCCTGCAGGCCAGCGCTATGATACCCCAGAAATTAAACACGCTGAGCCATCGCAACTTCCTGAAATTGTGGAAGGACTGATTGGGTGTGGTTTCGATGAAAATGAAATACGGGGATTTCTGGGCGAAAATTTCCGACGCGTTGCATCTTTGTCCTGGACATAATGGAACCTTCATAAACTGACCGAGAGCAAAATTGCCAATTATTCAAAAAATAACCAGTTACTATGATGAGATGGTCAATTTACGACGAGACATTCACGCCCACCCTGAGTTGGGTTTTGAAGAACATCGTACCAGTGCCATAGTGGCAAAGAAGTTAAAACAATGGGGCATAGAAACCCATCAAAACATAGCCGGTACCGGCGTGGTTGGCGTCATTCACGGACAGGGCAAAGCTACAGGCAGTATTGGCCTTCGCGCTGATATGGATGCCCTGCCCATCGAAGAGAAAAGCGATACAAGTTATTGTTCAAACTATGAAGGTAAAATGCATGCCTGTGGACATGATGGTCACACAACGATGCTGTTGGGTGCAGCAAAGTATCTGGCAGAAACGCGCAATTTCGATGGTACTGTAAATCTGATTTTTCAGCCTGCTGAAGAAAATGCAGGTGGTGCAAAAGTCATGATCGAGGAAGGCTTGTTCAATCAGTTTAACTGTGATGCCGTCTATGGCATGCACAATTATACAGGACTCCCCAAAAACACCTTCGGAATCAACGAAGGTGGATTTATGGCTGCAGCCGATACAGTTCGGATTGAAATTGAAGGCGTCAGTGGTCATGCGGCCTGGCCACATTTGAGTATCGACTCGATTGCCATTGGTGTACAGATTCACGCTGCATTGCAAACGATAATAAGCCGTAACCTTAATCCGACAGCGTCTGCAGTCATCAGTGTGACACAGTTTAATGCCGGTGTTGTTAGCAATGTTATTCCAGGAATAGCCACGTTAATAGGATCTATCCGTACAGTTGATC
>Ga0256847_1000630_pt1 | contig 21350 bp, 5 predicted proteins | sample TeddybearmetaG_FD_189099 | JGI IMG/M metagenome (GOLD analysis project Ga0256847, IMG submission 189099) | Hydrothermal vent microbial communities from East Pacific Rise, Pacific Ocean - Teddybear | ecosystem: Environmental > Aquatic > Marine > Hydrothermal vents | place: Pacific Ocean: East... | reverse complement strand
CTTGCAAAGCTGCCAATTCACGTTCCACCATGTGCAAAAATAACGGCGCAGTTAACCACAGCACCGTCACGCGGTAATCCTGAATGGCCGCGGCCAGATCATGCAAACTGGGTAATGCTGGGGGCATCAAAGCCACTCTCGCGCCATTCAATAACGCGCCCCACAGCTCAAAAGTACTCGCATCAAAAGCTAACGGCGCATTGCCTAAAAACACATCCTGCGGCTGCACCTGGAGATAGGCTTGTTTTTGCGCCAAACGCACCACCCCCGCTTGCGTCACCACCACACCTTTGGGTTCGCCAGTCGAACCGGAGGTATACATGATGTAAGCCGGTTGAGCCCCATGCGGGGCGGCCGGTGCCACAAACGTGGTGCTCATGTCGTCTAATATTTGTTCTTCTAGGATCTGTGTGTGGCCACTGGCCGCAATGGGATCGCTCGCACTCAGCAGGGTTAAACTCGGCGCGGTTTGCGTCAGCATAAAATGAATCCGCGCAGCCGGGTAATGGGTGTCAATCGGCACATACGTCGCCCCCACTTTTAACACCGCCAACACCAGCGCGACCCACTCGCAAGAACGTGGTAATGCCAGCGCAACCCGGTCATCGGCTTGCACCCCAGAGCGCTGTAAGTGGTTGGCCCATTGATTGGCGCGTTGATTCAGCTGTGTATACGACCACTTCACCTTCTCAGTTTGTAGTGCAACCGCATCTGCGGCTGTATCCACTTGCTGCTGAAACACTTGCAGTAAACTCGGTGGCGTTGCACTCGGTAGTTGCCAGCTTGCCACCAGCGCATCATATTCGGCACTGGCCAATACGCGTATATCAGAAACATGCCGATCCGGCTCCGACATTTGCGCCAACACACGCCCATAATGCCCCGCCAATTGCGCCATCATCTCCGGCTCAAAGCGCGCTTGTTGGTATTCCAACACACAATCGAGCCCGCCATCGTGTCGGGACACAAACAAACTCAACTCAAATTTGGCTTGTTGGTTACTTAAGGGCAACGTTTCAAACGCATCCGCGCCCGCACTGGCCGTCGAAAAGGCCGCATGATCCATCGAAAAAACCAACGAGAATAAAGGATTGTGGGCAATGTCCCGGCTCGGATGTAAAGCTTGTACGACCTGTTCATAAGGCGCATCCTGGTGTTCAAACGCCCCCAGCACGGTCTTTTTGGTGCGTTCCAGTAAGGCCAAAATACTCGGGTCTGCTGACACATCGGCGCGAATCACCAAGGTATTCACAAACAACCCCACCACGTGTTCCCAAGCATGCCGCGAGCGCCCGGCCATCGGCGTGCCGATGGGGATGTCATCGTACTGACTATAGTGCTGTATTAAGATGGCAAAGCCACTTAACAAGGCCATATAGTCTGAGAAACCATGCGTTTTCGCAAGATCCAGTAAACCCGCCACTTGTGCCTGTGGGATCTGCCAACGATACAGCCCGGCAGCATCCTGGCCTTGTACACTGGCACGGCGGGTGGCCAAACTGACCACGCTTAAGTCGGCTAGCTGGGCCTCCCAATACGCCAATTGTTGCGCCAGTTGACCACTGTCCGATTGCGCCTGGGACCATCGGCAATAGTGGTGATAATACACCATCGGGGGCGGTAAACGGCATGCGCTGTGTTCGGTTAATGTCCGGTAGATCATGGCGAATTCACGCCACAAAATCTCTAGCGACCAGCCATCCGCAATGATGTGGTGCAGATTAAACACGAGCATTGCCGCCTGCGCCGTATTCACCACCAAAACACGCAACAACGGAGCCGTGCTTAAATCAAACGGCGTTTGTATAAAGCGTTCAATCGAGGCCATCACCGCTGGGTCATCCAAGTCCGCCACTTCTCGCCATTGGATCGGGTTTTGGCGGATCAAGTTAGCCTCCAAACGCTGCGCTTGGATCTGCCCGGACACATTGGTGTAACTTGTACACAACGCATCATGCCGCATCATTAAGCGGTGTACCGATTCTGTCACCGCCACCGCATTCAGCGATTGCTGAATGCGCACCCCCATGGGCATGTGGTAAGCGGTCGAGCGCGTATCCAATTGTTGCAATAACCACAGGCGCACTTGCGCGAATGCAGCCGGATACACCGTTGGGGCCGGTTGCAGCAACCAGGTTTGTAACACATCGGTGCTCTCCGCCACCGGTGTCATGCTGCGGATCAACTGGGCCATATCCAAAAAGGTCGGGTGCTCAAACACTTGCTTCAGCACCATGCGGCTGTTCAAACGGCTATGCACTTGGCCAATTAACTGAATCGCCAGCAGAGAATGCCCACCCAGATGGAAAAAATTATCATTGGCCTGAAACACCGGCACGTTTAATACCGTCAACCAAATGTGTTTCAATTCTGTTTCAATCACATCATGTGGCTGCCAATGCTCGGCATGTTCTGCCGGTGTGGCATATTCAAAGGCGTTTGGCAGGCCTTTCACATCCACTTTGCCACCAGGGGTTAATGGCAACGTGTCCAACGCCACCCATGCGCTCGGCTGCATATAATCCGGCAATTGCGCGCGCACATGCGCTTTCACCGCCTCCAAATTAACGCTGTGTTCTGGTTGTGGCAGATACCACGCAATGAGCTGTTCAAGTGCATCCGTTTGCAAACGCACAACCGCGCGCAAAATCGATTGATTTTGTTCAATCACGGCTTCAATGTCTCGCGGTTCGATGCGATACCCTCGGAATTTGACTTGCGCATCCAGCCGACCCACAAACACCAATTGTTGGTCTTGTCGGCGTTTGACCAAATCCCCGGTGCGATAACCAATTTCATGAAAACGCTGACGCGAGAGTTTCGGTGCACGATAATAACCGGAGGCCACATTCGGGCCTAAAATCCACAGCTCACCAATCATTTCATCGGCCACCGGGTGACCCGCTGCATCCAAGACCCAAGCACTGGTTTTGGATAACGGTAGGCCAATCGGCACTTGGTCAACATCACTCACGCGTAAATGCGTGATATCGGCGGCGGTGGTAATCACCGTGGTTTCTGTCGGCCCATAGGTGTTGATTAACTGCACACGTTCATCGGTTAACTTCTGCCAGCGCCGCACAGACAGCGCATCCGCATTTTCCCCACCAATGATGAGTAAGCGCAATTCGGCGTGCAGCGTAAGCTTATACTCCATCGCTTGCTGCGTCATGGTTCGCCAAAACGCCGTGGGCAAACTGCACACGGAAATTTTGTGTGCCGCCAAACGCGTAAAAAAAGCCTCGCCACTGTCTAACATATCATCGGCACGTAACACCAAACACGCCCCAGACCATAAGGTCGGGAAGATCTCTTCAATGCTCGCATCAAAACTCAAGGAGGAAAACTGTAACACCCGATCCTCACACTGTAGCTGATACAAGCGTTTGGCTTCATCCAGGTAATAAGACAAATTACCCCGCGTCACCATCACCCCTTTGGGTGTGCCGGTCGAGCCCGAGGTATAAATGATGTACGCAGTGCGATGCACATCCCGACACATGACATGGTCTTCCTGGCCCTCCTCCGCTGGCACCAACGCCGCCAAACCTATTTGTTTTTGCTTTAAACCCGCGTGCGCTTGCTCAACAATCACCAACGGGCACTGTGCATCATTCAAAATGGTTTGCACCCGTGCCACCGGTAAATCTCGGTCTAACGGTAAAAAGGCTTTACCCACCTTGAGCAAGGCCAGCATCAGCACCACCGTTTCAACCCGGCGCGGTAACCACAAAGCCACCACCTCCGTCTCCCAGGTGTCCACCACATGGGTTAAAGCGGCTGACCATTCATCTAACGCTCGGTAGGTTAACGCCGTTTCTTCGTTTGTCCCTGCATCTTGCCAAGTAATCGCGGTGCGCTGTGCGTAACGCGCCACAGTCGCCTGCCAAATGTCCAACACATTATCCATGAGCGTAAACGTGCCCGCTTCGGCCAAGGCCATTTCGGGTAAGTCGGCTAACGGCAGTTGCGCCAATGGCACCTTCATCGCGCTGTCAACCTGGTTCACCAAAAATACCAGTTGCGCAGCCAAACTGGCCATGGTGTCGGCCAAAAATAGATCCGAATTGTATTCGATCACACCGCTGATGTGGCTACCAAAATCAATTAAATCCACACTCAATTCTACTTTTGAGGTGTGTGTGGCAAAATTGATGGGCGTCACTTCCACGCCGGGTAAAACCTCTTCTGTGGGGGCATGGACTAATGAAAACATGACTTGAAAAATCGGCGACTGTGCGGTGTTACGCTCATCCGCCAACACCTGCACCAATTGTTCAAACGGAATATGTTGCTGTGAAAAACTGTTCAAGATTTGTTCTTTGGCCGCTTTCAGGGCATCCCCCAAACTTCGCTGTGCTTGCCATTCCAAAGGCACCACCGCAGTATTCACAAAACAGCCCATAAGCGCCTCGGTTTGGGACTGTAAACGCCCAGAGACGGGCGTGCCAATGACAAACCGAGATTGCCGCGTCCAACGCGCGATGACCTGCTGTAACAGGCCCAATAACAGCATAAACGGGGTTAAGCCGAGTGTCCCCGCCAGGCGTTTAAGGCCTTCGGTGCTGGCTGCGTCTAACACAATCGGCACACTCTCACCGGCACTGCTCAGGGTTTTCGGTATGATTTTATCATACGGTAAATCTAACGCTGGATAGTCCTGTAAAACTTGCGTCCACGCGCGGATATCTTGGTCTAAGCGTTTGGGGGTGACGGTTGCCCGCTGCCAATAGACATAATCCAGATAATGCAAACAAGTGTCATCTTGATCTTCATGCTCATCCTCAATATCCCCCCCATGAGGAGTCATATAATGGCGCGATAAAGCCTCAAAAAACAGACCGATACAACCGGCATCAAACGCAATGTGATGCACATGCATAAAAAAGATCACGTGTTGTGGTTCAGGTAACACATAAACATACGCCGCAATCGGCGCGACGGTTAAATCCAATGGTTGCGCGATACAGGCTTGCATCTGCGTTTGTGCCTCGGCTTCCGTACACACTACACGCTGCATCGCCATCGACTCCGCAGACGCTAAAATATGCTGCGTCACCCCCTCTCCGGCTTGCCGGTAAACCGTGCGCAAAATCTCAAACTGTTGCAACACACACGCATACGCCGTTTGTAAACGCGCCACCGACACTGCCCCGTGTAAATGTAAGGCAAAAGGAATCTGATACGCGACCGCATGGGGTTCGATCTGTTGTAACATCCAAAAGCGCATTTGGCTGTAAGATAACGGGTGCTCAGCCTGCCGCGAGACTCGAAGCATCGGTTGCATTTGCACCACACTCAGGGCTTTGAGGTGGTGCGCCAAGGTGCGCACGGTGGCATATTCAAACAGGCTTCGAATCTCCAGCGCCACCTGAAACGCATCATTCACCAGCGCCAATAAACGCGTTGCCATCAATGAATGCCCACCCAAGGCAAAAAAGTTATCTTCCACGCCAAATACAGCCGCCGGTAAGACTTGCTGCCACAACACCAAGAGCTGTTCTTCCATCGACGTTTCGGGCGGCATGCACGCGTTATCTTGAGGCGCGGGTTCAGGTAAATCATCGCGTGCGATTTTACCCTGGGTGGTGAGCGCAAATGCTGGCATCAACACCCACTGTGAAGGCTGCATATAACTGGGTAACTGGTTTTTTAAGGAAATTTGTACCTCCGCCAACACAAAAGCATCCCATTCACGCGGTTGCACATACGCCACCAATTGTTCGGCCTCTGCCGCCCCTCGCAGCAACACAACACACGCGGCAATACTCGGGCAGAGCTGAATCAAGCTTTCAATTTCACTCAACTCTACGCGAAAACCACGGAATTTAACTTGGTGATCAACGCGCCCGACAAACACCAAAGCACCGGTGTGATCTTGATACGCCAAATCCCCCGTGCGATACCAGCGGTCGGTCTGATTCACGCCGATATCCAGCGTTATAAAGCGCGCGTCCGTGAGTTCCGGTGCGCGCCAATACCCTTGTGCCAAACCTTCCCCACTGGTGATCAACTCGCCGATGGCACCGGCTGCCACCGGATTCATGTCCGGGTCAACCAGCACCACATTGGTGTCTTGAATCGGTTGCCCAATGGGCACTTGCGCAGCCGATAAATCGGCCTCGTTTAACTGACAACAGCAAGTAAAGGTGGTGTTTTCGGTCGGCCCATAACCATTCACTAAACGTGTTTCGGGTAAACCCGCCAAGGCTTTTAACACATGCTGTTTGGATAACGCATCCCCGCCCGCCAACACATATTTCAACCCACGCATCTGGGCCAATTGAAAGTCCACCATTTGATGAAACAAGGGCGCGGTGAACCACATCACATCAATTGCTTGATGGCATAAGGCCGCACCCATTTGCGCCAAACTCAAGACACCCGGCGGCAATAAACACAAGGTGCCACCATGGTATAACGGCATCCATATTTCAAACGTGGCCGCATCAAACGACACCGCCGCATACTGACCAAAGCGTGACTCAGCCGCAACCACTGCGGGGATAAAATTCGGCTCATGTAACAAACGCACAATCGCGCGATCTGTCACTGCCACGCCTTTTGGTTGGCCCGTCGAACCGGACGTATACAGGATATACGCCAAATCCTCTGCGGTGCGGGTCACCGTCAACGGCGTTGTCTCGGCTGGCTCCCCCAACACCGCAGCGGGCCATTCCACCACCGGCAGCGTATCGGGCATGTGTGCACGGTAAGCCGCATCCACCATCACCAAGACCGGCTCACAATCGGCCAGTAACTTGGCCACACGCGCGGGTGGTGCCGCCGGGTCAATTGGCACATACGCCGCACCACTGCGCCATATACCCAGTAAACACGCAATCAAATCCAAACAGCGGGGCAAACAAATGCCCACACGATCACCCGGTTGCACCTGGTGCATTTGCAACCAATGGGCGATTTGTCGCGCCTGTTGGTCCAATTCGGCATACGTCCATTGTGTGTCGCCCATTTCGACGGCAATGGCATGCGGCTGTCGTTCCACTTGGCGCTCAAATCCAGACAAGACATGCCGACCTGACTCCACGCGTTCATGCGTTTGTGCCCATGGATACGCGGCCAATACATCGGACGATTTGGGTGAAACAATGCGCTGTATCGGCTCACCTGACGCCTGGCAAGATAACACCAATATCTGCGTAAAATGCTGCATTAACTGCTGGATAAAATCCGCGTCAAACAACCCCGTTTGATATTCAAACGCCAACGCCATCTGCGCCTCATCAACCAACACGTTCAAACTCAACTCAAATTTGGCGGTCTGGTGTTCAACCGCTAACGCTTCCACACGCACCCCTGGGAGGGATAAAGCGGCCTCTTGTAGCGATAGATAGGTCGCCCCAACTTGGAATAACGGCGACTGGCGGCTGTCTCGGTCCAACGCCAAGACTTCCACAATGTGTTCAAACGGCACATCTTGGTGTTGTTGTGCAGCAAACAACGCATCCTGCACACCCTGTAAAACCGTGGCGAACGTATCCGTGGGCGCAAAGTCCGCACGGATGGCCTGCATATTCACAAACAAACCGATTAAATCCGCCGTATCACTGTGCCCTCGCCCGGCGGTTGGCACCCCAATGGCGAGCTTGGTTTGTTGCGTGTAATGGTATAACAAACCTTTTAAGCAGGTCAGCAACCACATAAATTCGGAGACTTGATAGGCTTGTGATGCGACTTTCAGCTGTTGTCGAATGGCCTCAGGTAAGACCCAATGACAACTGTCACCTTGCTGCAAATCCCCCTGGCGGCCCACCCAAAAAGGAAAGTGGATCGGTTCAACCGCCGCCAAGGTGGTTTGCCAATACGCCAACTGCTGCGCATAATCCGCTGAACCAATCCATTGCCGCTGCCAATAAGCATAATCTTTATATTGAATGCGCAGCGCTGGCAATGCCGTTGGCTGGCTCAATTCACGGCTAAATAACCCCATCGACCAACCATCAGCAAGAATATGATGCATGTGTAACAACAACAGGCAGCCATCGTCTTGTGGGTATAACCAAGCATAAAACAACGGCCCCTGGGCAAGCTCAAAACGGTGTTGGGCCAACTGTTGCGTGGGCGACAAGGTGGCCTGGTGCAACACCCGAACTTGCTCTGGCACACGCGCTTGCACCACTTGATAAACCGCATCCTCAGATTGTTCATAGGTGGTGCGCAAGATCTCATGCCGGTCAATCATGCGCTCCAAGCGTTGTTGCAGTTGTGCGATATCGACCTCACCCTTGAGCTGTAACACATGCCCCAGATGATACGCATTGCCCCCCGGATTCCATTGGTCGATGAACCATAAGCGTTGCTGCGCATACGCTGTAATCCAAGGTTCTGGGGTTTGGCTGGGGTCAATCGCTGCATTCTGGTCATGTAAATGCTCACAACACAGGGCAAAATCTTGTAAACGCGGGTGCTCAAAAATATGCCGCACAGGCACTTCCAAATCCAGCGCTTGTTTGACCTGCAAAACCATTTGCGTGGCGATCAAAGAATGCCCACCCAATTGGAAAAAATGGGCATTACGATCAATCTGATCCCGTTTTAAGCAGCGTTGCCAGACCATCGCCAGTTCGGTTTCCATGACCGTCTGCAAACCTTCTGCCGCTTGTATGCTCGGTGTTTGCAACGAGATCGGCGGCAACCCTCGGCGGTCAATTTTGCCGGTTTGCGTCAGCGGCATGCTTAACACATGTTGCCAGTGCGTCGGCACCATATATTGCGGCAAACACGCACTTAACACTTCAATTAACGTATGCTCTATGCCAACCTGGCCTTGCCAATACGCCAACAAACAATCCTCCGCCACCAACACCACCGCTTGCTCAACCCCTGGATGCTGATTTAAGCGGGTTTCAATCTCGGCCAATTCAACCCGATACCCCCGGACTTTGACTTGATCATCACGCCGCCCGACGTATTCCAACTGTTGCTGATAGTTAATTTTGACCCAATCACCCGTGCGGTATAAACGCTCATTCGGCAACCAAGGGTTGGGCACAAAACGTTCTGCGCTTAAATCCGCTTGTGTATACCCTTGGGCCAACATCGGCCCCCCCACCATGAGCTCACCAACTGCGCCCTCTGGCATCCAGGTTAAGGCTTCATCTAGCACATATAAGCGTGCATTATCAATCGGCTGACCAATCGGCGGTAAGTCCGCCCATTGCTCCGCATCTGGCCCCAGCCGAAAAGCCGACACCACGTGTGTTTCCGTCGGCCCATATTGATTGATCAAATGGGTATTCGGGCGTTGCCCAAACCAATGCCGAATTTCGGGCGTGCTCTGCAAGGCTTCACCGGCAGTGATAACTTCTCGTAATGCCGTTGGATAGTCTTGTAGATGCTGAAACACTAAGGCCAATTGTTGCAAAGCCACATACGGCACAAACAGGCGCTGAATGTCATGCACCAACAATAACTGCGCCACTTGCAGCAAATCCTGTTTCACCGGCTCAGACAGCACCCAAAAAATACCGCCTTGGGCTAACGTCGTGAATAACTCTTGAAACGACACATCAAATTGATACGGCGCAAACCCCAAGGTCATCTGCCCCGGTTCGCAGCGGCTGTGTGCCAATTGCCAACTGAGTAAGTTCGATAAAGCCTGGTGCGTCATCATCACGCCCTTGGCCTGCCCCGTCGAGCCGGAGGTATACAGAATGTAAGCCGGATCTTGTGGCAACAAACGCGGTAACGCCATGGGTTTTTGTGTGGGTGTGGATGCAGACGTTTGTTCTAATTGCGCCAACGTCACCGTGCTGGCGGCACAGCCATCGATGGCTGCGCTGTCATCTTGCACAAGCACGCAGCCAATCCCCGCATCGGCCACAATAAATTCAACCCGTGCGGGTGGATCATCTTGGCTGATCGGCACGTAAGCGTGGCCCGCTTTCAACACCCCAATGATGGCCAATACCCAGGCCTCTGATCGCGGCAAATACAAAGCAATCGGCCCCGTGATCTTCAGCGCCAATAGATTTTGTGCAATCACATCGGTGCGAATATGCAGCGCCCGATAGCTGATCTGCCCCATTGGGCCTTTGATCGCAATCGCCTCACCGTCATCACCGGGGTCTTCAAAGCGCTGTGTACACGGGATAAAAGCATGGGTGGCGGGCTGATACTGCCACCCATCTTGCAAAATTTGTTGTTTGGTTTGGTCTAATAGGGATAAATCATGTAATGCAACGTCATCTAATCGTTGGCCGTGTGCCAACAAATGACGCAACAAGCATTTATAGGCTTTAATATAACGATTCACCGTGACTTCATCATACAGCGTGTCGTTATATTCCACTGACAACCAAACATCATCCCCTTGGGGTTGTAACGAAAAAAACCAGTCAAATTTACTGGTTGAGGTCTGCACCGGTAACGCTTCGATCTGATACACCGATGAGCGCGCTTGCACGCTTTCTGTTTGGTAGGTAAATAAGACTTGGAACAACGGTGCCTGGTGTAAATCACGGGTCAAATTTAACGCATCCACGAGCACTTCAAAGGGTAAGTCTTGGTTATCCATGGCCGCCACCATGAGCGTTTTCATGCGTTGGAAATATTCCCCCATGGATTCATTGTCATCGTCTAAACGACTCCGAAAAACCAAGGTATTGACAAACAAACCAATCGTATTTTGATAGTCTTTGCGATACCGCCCGGCCACCGGCGACCCCACCGTCACATCCTGCTGCCCGGAGTAACGATGCAATAATAAAAATAACGCGGCCAGAAAAAATTGGAATTCGGTTAATTTAAGCTGCTTGAGCAACGCGCGGATTTTTTGCATGGACAAACCCAAGCGTTGGCGCAAGGTTTTACCCGACCCCGCCAACGTGTGTGAACGCCCAAAATCCGTGGGTAATTCTAAATGCGGCACCTCGGCCAATTGCTCAACCCAATAGGCTTTTTGCCTAACCAACTGTTCCGAGGCGAGTAATTCGTGTTGCCATTGCGCATAATCCAAATAATCAAAGGCCATCGGCGGTAAGGCATCAAGCCCTTGGGTATACACCCGCATGGTTTCTTGCATCAGCACATTCATCGACCACGCATCAGTGATGATGTGATGTAACACCAGGGATAAAATCACCACATTTTGCTCAATGCGGTATACCGCCACGCGCGCCAATGCAACACTCACATCAAACGGCAACTCGGCCATGGCTTGAACCTTTTCTCGCGCGATTTTCTCCGCATTCTTGGGGTTTTCGTCGGTCAAATCCTGCACCGCCACCTGCGCTTGCCAATCCGCTTGTAACTGCTGCCTTGGCCCTGCATCCGTGGCATAACAACATAACCGAAACACTTCATGCCGCTGCATAACTTGCGCTAACGCCAACGCCAATGCCGCCGGGTCAATAAAACCCGTGATTTTAATCGCAACCGGGACGTTGTACGCAATATCCTCAGGCTTGAGTTGGGTTAAAAACCACAAACGTGCTTGTGCTGGGGATAACGGATAATCCACTTGCTGGCGGCGCAACGCCAACGCTGCGGCTGGGCTCAGTGTCGGTGTCTGCGTCACAACCTCTTCTGTCGTAACCTCTATTGATGCGGGTGATGCGGGCTGCAACAAAGTCATCACCTGTTGGGTGAAGCGCCCAAGCTGAGGCTCATCAAACAACCATTTCACCGGCACCTCCACTTGCAAGCAAGCGTGCAATTCGGCCACACATTGCACCGCTAACAGAGAATGCCCCCCCAGATCAAAAAACTCATGCGTATGCTCAATCTCATCTACCGCCAAAATCTGCGCCCAAATGCCCGCAATCAGCGCCGCCGTTTGGGTGAAAAGATCCTCTGCTTCCGGCTCATGCTGCGCCGTTGTCGGCGTGGCATTCATCAGCACCACCGGCAAGTGCAAGCCTAACTGGGCCAATTGGCGCTCGACCCCACGCTGCACCTCAGCGCCCACGGCTGAGGTTTGCAACCAAAGCTGCAAACGCTGTGCTTGCAACATGCACAGGGCCACCTCGGGATGATCAAAACGACGATGTATGAGATCACGTAACGTCATCCAATCGGGTTCGATATCAACAGAACGCATGTTGTTAGTCCTAAGTCGCATAGTGTGAGGTCAAAATGGCATTTGCAAAAATTATAGCTTACGTGCATGCGCCAGATTTTAAGGCAGTGTTATAAAAGACATACGCAAAATTACCGCCCACAGGCCCAAACCGACAATCAACGCCCACAAACTCAATTCATTGGCTAGTATTAAGGTGAGTATTAAGGTGGGTATTAGGATTAGGATTAGTTAGTTTGATACACGGCAAGACCCCAGCCATGCTTGATCATGGGGCGACACAACATGGGCTGAGATGAAAAACATCACAATCAAAAAGAGCATTGTTCTGGGTTTTAGCATCATCATCCTGATTTTGATGGGCATCGGCCTGACCAACTATTTCCAGCTCAATGCGCTTAAGTCCACGCTCAAAAGCATCATCGAACAAGAACAACCCACCCTGGTGCAATCCCAAGCCCTGGCCACCACCTTGGGGGAAACAACCACCGCAATGGGGCTCTATATGGTCAGTTATGCGGATGCTGACCGACAACACATTGCCACGCATTTTACCCGTGTTGAACAACAACTGCTGGAATTAACCTCGAACCCAGTGATTCAACAGAATCAGATCGCGGCCGAACAATTAACCCAGCTTAAAGCCGATTTTGTGCGTTTTGGCCAGATCCAAACCGAGATCATTGCGTTAATTCAAAACCCGGTTAACAATTTTCCCGCACGCAAAATGCTGATACAAGAAATTGTGCCGATCAACGATATTGTGCTGCAAAATATCAATGACTTAATCATTTTAGCCGAGCCAACCTCAACACAGAGCACCCGCGTGTGGCTGGATGTGATCCAATTGCGGTATTTTTGGACACAAGTGATGAACAGTGTGCAAACCTATTTATCCTCTCGGGATACAGCCCACCTCACACAAATTGATCTATTTAGAAATGAAACATTGCGCGGCTTAACCACACTCAAACACAGCATCACACCAGAAACCTCTGAAGACCATATTGAGCTGTTAGAAGACATTGAAAGCAGCCTACACGACGCCCTTACACTGATTGATCAAACCACCCAAATACACAGCAGTGATGCCTGGCGGCTGGATTTACAATTGGTCAATGAGCAAATCACGCCCTTGAGTGTGCACATGCGCAACACCTTGGATGAGTTTGTGGCCTATCAATTACAACAGATTAAAACCGCCGGCCAGAATCTGATCAAAACCACCGACCAAGCCACGCAGGTGATTTTGACCTTACTCATATCCGGTATTCTGTGTGCCCTGGCGGTATCCCTCAACAGCAGCCGAAAAGTCTTGAACCTGATTGAACGCTTAACCTGCGTGAAAACCTTGGTACAAGATTATTCAGAGGGAAAACCGCTACACGATCCCTCCACCCGATTATTGCGTGAACAAGATGAATTCAAACGCTTATTTGAGGGCTTGACGGATTTATTTCAAGACATCAAAAACCGAGATGTTAAAATAATATCTTACCAAAATACGCTAGAAGAACGGGTGGAAGAACGCACCCAAAAATTGGCCGAATCGCATCATCGCCTTGAATCCACCATCCAACATTTAGAGCTGGCCAAAACCACGGCAGAATCGGCCAATAAAGCCAAATCACAATTCTTAGCCAATATGAGCCACGAAATTAGAACCCCGATGCATGGGGTCATGAGCATGGCGGACTTGCTGCAAAGCACCGATATGTCCGAAAAACAAACACGTTTTGTGAAAACCATTGTGGGCTCATCCAAAGCCCTATTGAACATCATTAACGATATTTTAGACCTTTCAAAAATTGAAGCCGGACGCTTTGAGCTGGATCACATGCCGTTTAATTTGAAAGAGATGCTGAGTGAAGCGTTAAGCTTATTGTCTGAATTGGCCGTGGCAAAAAGTTTAGTCCTGAATTTTCATGTCAACGATAACGTCCCCTTATCCCTGATTGGAGACCGCAACCGGCTGTATCAAATTTTACTCAACCTGATTGGGAATGCGATCAAATTCACCCTTGAAGGCCACATCACCTTAACCATTTCAGCCACGCAGACGCCACACGCCGAGACCGTGGATATGACCTTTATGGTGACCGATACCGGGATCGGCATTGCCCCAGAAAAACAACAAGCGATTTTCGATAAATTCACCCAAGCGGATACCACCGACACCCGCAATTTTGGTGGCACCGGCTTGGGTTTATCCATTTCGGCGCATTTGGTCAGCCTCATGGGCGGCACCATAGAGTTAGATAGCACCCTGAATAAAGGCAGCACGTTCCACTTCACCGTCGCCTTATCCATCGCCCCCGAAGCTGAGCGCCGGGTTTCTGCCCAGCCGCAAAATGCCACCCATTTTTCTGGCACCATTCTGGTCGTGGATGATAACCCCGTGAATCAAATCGTGGCCGAAGATATGTTACAACAACTCGGGTGCAAGATTGATTTAGCCAACAATGGTCAAGAAGCGGTCGAGGCTTATCAACGCAGCCAATACGATATCATCCTGATGGATATCCAAATGCCGGTGATGGATGGGATTGAAGCCATGAAAACCATCCAAGCCAATCCAACCGAGCATCAGAAACAACCCCCCATCATTGCTTTAACCGCCAATGCACTGAAAGAGGATCGAGCACGTTTTCTGGCGTTGGGGTTTGATGGTTATTTGAGCAAGCCGTTTATGTTGCAGGAATTGTCCAACATACTGTCCCCCTATCTAACGCACCAAGAGGCGGCAACCAGCACCAACCAGGCCATTGCTATCACACACCCAGGTTTGGATGAAACCCAATTCCTTGAGCTCAAAAGCCGCTTTACCAAAAACGGCTCGGAACGTTTCCACAAATTGATTCTGTTGTACATTGATAGCTCAGACAAATTACTCAATCAACTCGCCGATGCGATGCAAGCAAACAACTACAACGCCATAGAAGATGCCGCACACAGCTTAAAGTCTTCCAGTGCAAACCTCAAAGCCATGGCATTATTTGAACAGTGCAAACAGTTAGAAATCAGCGCCAAAGCCAACGACATGCGTGCACTGCATGCCCAATTCCCGCCGTTAGAAGTAGAATATCACGCGGTTAAACAAGCACTTTCAGAACACTTAACCGACGATCAGACACCACACACCGCACGCCCCGCAGAAAACCCGGCACAAACACCGAGCGTGCCAGAGGAAGAGCGCCCTTGTATTTGGGTGGTGGACGATGACGAAACCTCCCTGGCCTTGGCCAAAGACATTCTAGAAGAAAATGGCTTTACGGTTGAACTCATCAATAACGGCAAAAAATTATTACAAATGTGTGAGTTAAAAGCAGAATGCCCGAGTTTATTACTGTTAGATGTGAAAATGCCCGGCATCAATGGCATTGATGCTTGCCAACAAGTCCGCAATTTACCCGGCGGTGAAAAAATTCCCATCATTATGGCCACCGGGTTAGATGACCTTGATGCCATCGAAAAATCCTATGCAGCGGGCGCCACTGATTTCACCACCAAACCCTTGCAATGGTCGATTTTGATTCGCCGCATCCGTTATATTTTAAGGGCCTCCGCGATTATGGAGCAGCTCAATTATATTGCGATTACGGATGTCCTCACACAATTGCCCAACCGCCGACATACTTTTGAATCTTTAGATAAAGCCTTAATGGAAGTACAACGGCTGGATCAAACCCTCACTTGCTGCATGTTGGACATTGATTTCTTCAAAAAAGTGAATGATACCTATGGGCACGAAGCCGGCGATATTGTCTTGCGAGAAGTCTCACACACATTACAAGAGGTGTTACGCCCATATGATTTTATTGGGCGCATTGGCGGCGAAGAGTTTTTCGCCTTTTTCCGGCAAACCACCAGCACAGATGCCACAGAAATCGCCAAACGCATGCTCAAAGCGGTTTCGGGCCTCAGTATCACCCATCAAGACACCCACATCTCCACCAGCATCAGTATCGGCATGGCACAAATGAACAGCCTCACCGAAACCCGTCAAGATCTGATTAATCGCGCGGATGAGGCTTTATATGCCGCCAAAAACAATGGCCGCAACCGCCTAGAGATTTCCCCATCCGACGAATAGGATAACCGATGAGCGCACCCCCGTTTCACATCACCGCCCTTGAACTGGGGCCAATGAACAATTTCATTTACCTGATTCAAGACCTCAGCACACAACGCACCGCGGTGATAGACCCCGCCTGGGATGTGCAAAAAATACGCCAAGTGGCGGCCAAACACAGCATGCACATCACCGATATTTTGCTCACCCACAGCCACCATGACCACATCAACGGCGTCCACGAATTACTCGACCACTGCGATGCACAGCTACATATCCTTAAAGCCGAGGCACAATTTTGGGGGGAAAACTTAGACAAACCGAGCTTGCATCATGGCGGGGATCACATTCGCTTGGGCAAAACCGACATTCAGATTTTACACACGCCGGGGCACACACCGGGCTCCGCGTGTTATCTGGTCGACGAACATGTGTTAACCGGAGATACCCTATTTGTCTTCGGCTGTGGCCGTTGTGACCTCACCGGTGGAGATCCAGAAGTCATGCATCAGACCTTGGGCAAATTACAAACGACCCTGCCCCAACACACCCGCGTTCACCCTGGGCATAATTACGGGCAGACACCCGACTCGACTATGGCAGAACAAATCGCCGGTAATCCGTTTTTACAGATTGCCGACTTAAACACCTTTATCCATTACCGCATGGACCAACATGACCACGTGCGTGACAGCCCCTATGGCGCGGAAACCCGCGCACACACGTTGGCCCAATGCCAGCATGCCAGCACACCCACAAAAGGCACATAAGATGCTGGATACAGCGTTCATGCGGCCTGTAACATTGGGGCTGGTCTGGCTCTTATGTGCTTGCAGCACATCCCCCACCGCCCCCACACCACCGCGACCCGAGATTGACACAGACGCGTTTGTACAAACACTGGAAGCCACCTTAGATTGGCGCGCACGGGCCATGCGTTACGTACAACACTTGCAAACCCAGGGCGTCCTCAGCAGCGACACCATCACCACCATGCACATCACGGGCACCGATCAATACGCCGAATTGCGCACCCAGTTATATGGCGTCATCCAGCAGTATAAGTGGGTCACTGATCGGCAAACCATTATGTCTTTCACCACACAAGCGACCCACATCCAACGCACAAAAGAATGGTCTTTGGACATGAGCTTATGGCGCGATGATTTTCATTGCCCGGTGTGCCGGACACCGGTGACACACATCGCCATAAACCCCAATGATGCGTTAGGCCGACAGTATGTCAGACTGTTTAAAATGCTCTTGAGCGCCACACTGACGTTATACGACAATTATTTATTGGTCATCTCCGACTACGACGCCGACGGTAAGATTCGACAACTGCTGAATCGGGACAACCCAAAGACACAAGGCTTGCTACACACCCTCGGGGAAAGTTACCACGATCTTGACAACCTCAAACGCACAGCACGGGCGATTATTCTGCATAAAAATCTCGCCGCTTGGTATCAACAGCAGCAACAACAACCAAATGCGTTAGACCAATATTTTGACACCCTGATTGAAGCCAGTTATACCTACCGGCAGATACCCGAGGTGGGTTTACACACCGTCATCCGTAACAACACAACACGCCTGGCCACCCATTTATTCGACACCCTGACCGGCTTCAAAACCGACTCATTAAATGAAATCAGCAAAATTTTTGGGAATACGCTTGGGCTGGTAGAATTCCGCAAAGGCAAACTCTCCCACTTAACGCAAAGACAGCAAGATAAGCTTGCCGAACAGCTACAGCCGCTGGATATCCTGTTAGAAAAAACGCCCTTTCGAGCCACCGATAAATTCATTCCAGGGCATTGGGGGCATGTCGCCATTTGGGTTGGTAGCCCAGCAGAGCTACAAGCCTTAGGCTTATGGGAACACCCGCTGATCCAACCCCACCAAACCGAGATAACCCACGGCAAACGCATTATTGAAGCCCTGCGTGGCGGCGTGGTACTCAACACCTTCGCGCATTTTTTAAACATTGATGATTTGGCGGTCATGCGCTTACGCACCCCTTCAACGCAGACCAAAACCTATCTACTGAATGCCTTTAAACAACTGGGTAAAGAGTATGATTTTAATTTTGACGTAGAAACCGATAACAAAATTGTGTGCTCGGAATTAGCCTATGTCACCTATGCCGACCTCACCTGGCCCACCGTCAACCAATTGGGCCGAGCCACCATCAGCCCGGATAACGTCGCAAAACTGGGGTTAACCGACGATGCTCCCTTCAAACCCATTTTGTTGTACCACGATGGCGAACCCATGCCAGCGGTGCAACAAAATTTCGGCCACTTGTTTCGAGGCCAATATACCCAGCTCATCCGCTAAATTTTAGGCAAAAAAAAGGGCGCTCATGGAGCGCCCAAAATCAACCCATTTGGTTTGGCTTACATTACTGTTTGATCAACACAAGGTCGTCAACATAAAAGATGTTGCGAGCATTTTGGCTCATCACATACAATGCCGAATCCGTGATCTGACCCTTCGCATTGATCGTTGTGGTGGCCGCTTGCAGATCCGTCCAACCCGCATTATTCACCCCTTGTGAAGTCACTCGAATCCAGTTATCGCCGCCATCATCTTTAAAATACACATACACAATCATGTTATCCGTACGGCTAGCATTCGGATGCAAACGTGCCGCTAAAGACACCGCATAGGTCGCGCCATCTTCAAGCACAGCAACACTTTGCTTAATCCCATGATACCACTGACGCCGGTCATAACTGGCTAAGCTGTAAGTGCCGCTCTTGGTATAACGGGTAGACAAAAACAATTTACCGCCAAATCCGACTTCCCAAAAAGCCGTTGAAGCCGCTTCCAAGCCATTATTTTGCACCAAATTCAGATTTTCTGGCTCAGGCTCCGGTTGTGCCGTTGCTTCCACCCGGAAATCATCGATATAAAACGCTTTTTCTGCATCCGGGCCATACGCCAACAACATAATTTGCTCTGGATCGGTTGCTGCGGTCACCGTCACCGTTGCTTCCACCAGCGTCCACGTTTCGGCATTCACGCCGACCGCATCCGTTGTCGTAAAACGCAAACCACTGCCCTCGTTCACGCCCACTCCAAACCGGAACGTATCCGTGCCTTCAGATAAGCGCACCCAAGCGGATAACTGATACTCTTCCCCAGCATGCATGCTATCTGACATATCTTGCACAGGGCCGGAGTAATAAAAATCACGCTGCGCAATTTTCAAACTGGCTTCCCCCGTCCGCCGATATTGACGATCAACTGACAGCGCCCCGCCGTAACTGGCTAACCAAGGCGATACGCCCGCCTCAAATGTCGCATTCTCGGTTAAATTATTGCCATTATCCGGGATGGGGTTGACTGGATCTGGCTCGGGTGTTGGCTCAGGATCCGGGTCTGGCTCGACGGTACTGCTCGGGAAAAAATCGGCAAACTGTTGAATCACCGGTTTCAAAGCCGACACTGCATCGGCACTGTCGGCGCTATTTTTACCCACACCACACGCTTCACCCGAACAGGTTAAATCCGGGCTAGAAAATTTGTTCACATCTTTCGCGTTAAACAAGAAATCATACGCCATGATGGTGGTAAATTTGTTTTGCACCCCATAACCGACGCCGTACTCAAACACCCCACCGACACTGCCTTGCTTACGCGAATGGCCAAGCCCTAAGTTATGGCCTAATTCATGGGTAAACGTGCTCGCGCCACAATCAATCGCCGACATGCTATACGCAATGTCTTTCACATAACTGTGAAACTGGCCATTCGCCCCTTGGCCAATATACCCAATCCCACACGTAATCAAACCATCACCGTTGGGCACCGCCTTAGAAATCAGCGCGGCCGCATCCGCACCATATTGCGCCCTTAACTGACGAACCTTGGTATCGGCTCTGAAATTACCCAGCGCATCACTGGTAACGCCATCGGTATTCGCAATTTGAATGCTCTCCGCATGCGCCAAACGTAAGGTTAAGTCCAAACCACTGTCCCGATAAGCGGCGTTACTGGCCTCAATAAATTGGTTGATCTTAGTCTCAATACTGCTGGTACTTTGTGCCGCTTCCGGTGTATACAACACCAAAACATCCACCGTCGCAGCGGTGACCTGCGTACTCAATAATGGCAATGTCAGCAGCAAAGGTGCCCCAATCTTTTTCATCATGGTCATACTTACACGCTCCAAATTTAACAAAAAAGTCTACAAAGTTAATACGGACATTATACAAGCGCTGTGCACACTTGCATCACAATATAGATAACCGGTGATATATTACCGATGATCTAAAACCGATGGTCTAAAATAGAACTATCACTCATTTTTTCGGGAAACCTGCTCATGCCAAAAATCTTCTTTGCTGTTGCCATCGCTGCGCTCATAGTTGGTTATGTTATTTTCATGCCAAACGAATCCGCAGAAAACGCCAACACCAGCCAAATAGACCCCCAACAGGCCGCCCCCAAGGCAACCCCAACTGCCCCCACACAAACCACCACCGCCACACGCTTACCGCCCCCGATGGGCATTGCCAACATAGGCCTATCCACCAGCACACAAGCTCGCACACTCGGCAATCAACTCTTAGCGCCGTCAGAAGCCGCACAGATTGCTTTAGAGAATAGCAGTGTATTGCCCAGTGATTTAGCCGATGAGGTGTATATCGCCTTCAACCGAGATCAAATCGCACAACTGCGCAAAGACGCCCACTTCAACATCCCAATCCCACAACTGGACAGCCAATTTGAAGCCGTGGTCAACGAAGTGGTGACCCACCCCAATGGCGATAAAACCGTCAGAGCACAATTAACCCAAACAGACGAAGATTACTCGGTCACCATCACACAAGGTGAAGACGCCACCTACGCCACCATCGGCACACCAGAAGGCGTTTATGTCTTAGAAGCACAAGGTGAAAATGGCTGGATAACCTCGCGAACCGCCATGCGGGGCAATCATAACTTTGGCGTCACCGATGCAGTCGCACCCCCGGTCGTACCGCAAGCGCAACCCCCGGTTGCACCACAAGGAACGCAAGCGCCACAAGCAGCACCACAAGCTGACATTCCAAGTCCTTAAGGCGCTGTCCGAGCATACATTGGGCACTTGGCGCGGATGTTTTACTATTGAAAACAACAAGTGATGGCACCCTTGTTTTTTCAATCATCCTGTCAAACTGATTCGTGTATAATAAAAAATTAGCGCCAAAATCTAAAGAAAATGACAACATGAGGAGCTGCTTT
>Ga0256847_1000629_pt1 | contig 21356 bp, 22 predicted proteins | sample TeddybearmetaG_FD_189099 | JGI IMG/M metagenome (GOLD analysis project Ga0256847, IMG submission 189099) | Hydrothermal vent microbial communities from East Pacific Rise, Pacific Ocean - Teddybear | ecosystem: Environmental > Aquatic > Marine > Hydrothermal vents | place: Pacific Ocean: East... | reverse complement strand
TCTGATCTTAATTCTCGATAACATAAAATTAAATGAGCCAATATTTCAGCAAAATAATCGCCATCTCGACTTTCAACTTGCTCTAAATGATCTAATGTTTGTTCATAATCTTTTTGAGCTAAGGCTAATCGCGCTTTAATTAACAATGGGCGAACCACAGACGGATCTAAATCTTGGGCTTTGGTTAACCATTCCATCACTTTGGCTTGCGGATTTTCAATTAAAGCTTCTTCACTCATTTCACAAAAATAATGGGATTTTTCAATTTCTAACGGCTCTCCTGTTAATTGTGACAATTGTTCCGTCACATAAAGGCATTTTTTCCATTCTCTTTCTTGTTGATAAATACTTCTTAAACCTAGTAAAGCTTGTTCATGTAATTCTTTAAATTCCAAAAGTTCTTTAAATAAATTTTCTGCCCGATCAAATAATCCCGCCTTAAAATAATCTTGCGCCAGTTCTAATAAACCTTGAGCACGCTGAGTTCGACTTAAATTTTCCCGAGAAATTAAATTTTGATGAATCCGAATCGCCCTTTCTGTTTCACCGCGACGACGAAATAACCCGCCTAACGCCAAATGGGCTTCAACCGTATCATTATCTACTTCCAACATTTTAATAAATAAATCAATGGCTTTATCAGGTTCTTCATTCAGCACATAATTTAAACCTTTAATATAATCAGGATCGGGAGATTTACAATTAGCTTGTTGTTTTTTAACCGCTTGCATTGCCGCCCACCAACCTGACATTGCCGCAATAGGCAATAATAAAATAAAAAACTCAGGGGAAAAACTCATTTATTTTGACCTTTTTTCAATTGGGATTCCATCTTATTCTCAATTAATTTAAACTATGATTTTCATAGTTTACTTTAATTAAAAAATAAATGGCAAAATCAAACAAATTAAATTATAGCTGTATTCAATGTGGGGCTGTAACGGGAAAATGGAGCGGACAATGTGGCGAATGTAAAGCATGGAATTGCTTACAAGAAACCGTCCCCACCGTTAAAATAAAAGAAAACCCGCGTTTTTCAGGTTATGCGGGAGAAACTCCGCAATCAGGTATTCAATCTTTAACCGATATTAATGTGGCTGAAAATCCCCGTATTCCGAGTGGATTAGGTGAATTAGATCGGGTTTTAGGAGGTGGACTGGTTGCGGGTTCAGTTATTTTAATTGGCGGGGATCCTGGTATTGGCAAATCGACTATTTTACTTCAAACTTTAGCCGCATTATCAACCACCATGAAAGTTGTTTATGTTAGCGGTGAAGAATCCGCCCAACAAGTTAGTTTACGAGCGCAACGTTTAGATTTACCTGTTGAAAACTTACGTATTTTAACCGAGACTTGTATTGAACAAATTTTACCCTTAATTCAAAAAGAATCTCCCAAAGTCATGGTATTAGATTCAATTCAAACTATTTATACCGCCCAATTACAATCTGCACCTGGTTCAATATCGCAAGTCCGCGAGGCAACCGCTCAAGTGGTTCGTTTTGCCAAACAAACAGGTACAACGATTTTTTTAGTCGGTCATGTCACAAAAGACGGAGCTTTAGCGGGACCGCGAGTGCTTGAACATATGGTGGATACGGTCCTTTATTTTGAAGGTGAAAGCGGCAGTCAATTTCGTTTAATTCGAGCCATGAAAAATCGTTTTGGGGCGATTAATGAATTAGGTGTTTTTGCCATGACAGATAAAGGACTGCGAGAAGTTTCTAATCCTTCGGCTATTTTTCTATCCCGCCATCAACAATCTGTTGCGGGATCGGCTATTTTAGTGACTCGGGAAGGCACTCGTCCTTTATTGGTTGAAGTACAAGCATTAGTTGATGAAAGCCCTGCCCCCAATCCGCGCCGTGTTTCTTTAGGATTAGAACAAAATCGGCTCGCCATGTTATTGGCGGTTTTACATCGCCATGCGGGAGTTGCCATGTATAACCAAGATGTTTATACCAATGTGGTAGGCGGGGTTAGAATTACTGAAACAGCAGCCGATCTTGCGGTTTTATTGGCTGTTTTATCAAGTTTTCGAGATCGGGCATTACCTGATAAATTGGCTGTTTTTGGGGAAGTCGGATTAGCAGGTGAAATTCGTCCTGTGCCGAATGGATTAGATCGTTTAAAAGAAGCTGCTAAACATGGTTTTAATCGGGCAATTGTACCTGTTGCAAATGCGCCGAAAGAAAGTATTGAGGGATTAGAGATTATTCCTGTACAACGATTGGCACAGGCGGTTGATCAGATATAGATTCTTTTATTAGATTATTACCAACCTGTACTTTATAAAACAAATGATATATACTAAAAAATATATACCGATAATTATGAGCACAAATAATGACACAAACAGCTAAAGTTTTTATGAATGGAAGAAGCCAAGCAATCCGCCTACCTAAAGAATATCGTTTTACCACCGAAGAAGTCTACATATCAAAACAAGGTAAAAATATTATTTTGTCTGAAAAAAAACCAACTTGGGATGATTTTTTTAATCAACCATCTGTTTTTCAAGATGATTTTTTAAAAGACCGCATATTGGAACAGCCACAGGAAAGAGACTTTGATTGATGTATATACTTGATACAAATATTTGTATTTATGTTTTAAGAAATCACTCTGATAAATTGAGATATAAATTTAAAGCAATAAAAGATATTTATATTTCGTCTATTACCTATGCTGAACTTTGCTTTGGCATTGAAAATGGTGACGTAAATTTAAAAGCCCAACGATGGGAACAGTTAAATTTATTTACCCGACGACTATCTATTCTTTCATGGGATGAAGATTGTGCTAAACATTATGGTTCAATCAGGGCGGTACTCAAAAAAGAGGGTACAATAATAGGTAATAATGATCTTTTGATTGCCTCCCAAGCGCGAAGTCTTCAAGCAATACTTGTTACTAATAATGTAGATGAATTTCAGAGAGTACCAAACCTTATCATAGAGAATTGGGTATCTGATGATTTTTAATTTTTAAAAAAAACAAAAAAGGCGGACTGATATAAACCAGTCCGCCTTTTTTAATAACAACCATTAAAAATTAACTAAGCGTTACTTTCTGCTGCTACTTTTGCTTGGCGTTCATCTTCTGCTTGTTTAATGGGTTCAACCAATTTTCTAAAAGCCGCCATATCATTCATGGCAATATCAGCCAACATTTTGCGATCCACTTCAATTCCCGCATTATGTAAGCCATTAATTAAACGACTGTAAGAAATTCCGCATTCTCTGGCACCCGCATTAATCCGTGCAATCCATAAAGCACGAAAAACCCGTTTTTTCTGGCGCCGATCACGATACGCATATTGACCTGCTTTAATAACCGCTTGTTTGGCAACACGGTAAACTTTACGGCGTGCGCCATAATAACCTTTGGCTTCTTTTAAAACCTTCTTGTGACGAGCATGAGCTTGTACACCACGTTTTACTCTAGGCATTTTTTATCTCCTGAATGAATTCAATTAAGCGTATGGCATCATACGACGGGCGGCTAATACATCTGATTTTGCAAGATGTAAGCTGGCACGTAAATGACGCTTGCGTTTGGTTGATTTTTTAGTCAGGATATGACGGCGATGTGAGGCGTTGCGCTTAAAACCATTAGCAGTTTTAGTAAACCGCTTGGCAGCGCCTCGATGTGTTTTCATTTTGGGCATTTTAAACTCCGCATTGAAGCATAATAGTGATATAAATAGACGGTTAATTAACCGCCCTTCTTCTTTTTAACAGGACTTAAAATCATAATCATCTGTTTGCCTTCCATTTGTGGTCTTTGCTCAATGACGCCAATATCTTCAAGATCTTTTTCGACACGTTCTAATAACTGTCCGCCAAGTTCTCGATGGGCATGTTCACGACCACGGAAACGAATAGTGACTTTGGTTTTATTCCCTTCTTCTAGGAAACGGATAAGGTTGCGTAGTTTTACCTTATAATCCCCTATATCAGTACCAGGACGGAATTTTATTTCCTTAACCTGAACTTGTTTCTGTTTTTTCTTAGCGAGCGACTGTTGCTTCTTTTTTTCAAAGACAAATTTCCCATAGTCCATTATCCGACAAACAGGCGGCTTGGCATTGGGTACAATTTCGGTTAAGTCTAATTTAGCATCTGCTGCCATTCGCATGGCTTCATCAATTTTTACAATGCCGACCTGTTCGCCATCTGCCCCGATTAATCTTACTTCGGGTACACGAATATCTTTATTTAAGCGATGTCGCTTACTTTTGCCTTTAATAGCTCAGTCCTCTTGGAATGTTTAAGAAAAAAATTAATTTAATTTTAAATTTGATTTTGTTGTGTTAACAAGGCAACAAGATCATCTAATGGCATGGCTCCAAGGTTTTTGCCTTGTCTTTCTCGCACTGCCACGGTATTTTCACTTACTTCTCGATCTCCAATAACTAATAAATAGGGGATCTTTTGTAAAGTCAGCTCGCGGATTTTAAAGCCGATCTTCTCATTTCTCAAGTCAATTTTAACTCTAAAGCCAATTTTTTTTAATTTTTCTGCAATTTCTTTGACATAATCCGCCTGTTTATCGGTAATATTCATAATGCCAATTTGGATTGGAGTCAGCCAAAATGGGAAAGCGCCCGCATAATGCTCAATTAAAATACCAATAAAGCGTTCTAGTGATCCTAAAATCGCCCGATGCAACATAACAGGTACTTTTTTACTATTATCTTCGGCAATATAAGTGGCATCTAAACGAGCAGGCATTGAAAAATCAAGTTGAATGGTGCCACATTGCCAAACCCGATTTAAACAATCGCGCAAAGAAAATTCAATTTTAGGACCATAAAAAGCGCCTTCACCTGGTTGTAATTCCCAATCCAAGTCTTTTTGATTTAAAGCATCGGTTAAAGATTGTTCCGCCTTATCCCAAAGTTCATCCGCTCCCACGCGTTTTTCGGGGCGGGTTGATAATTTAACTTCAATATTATCAAAACCAAAATCTTTATAAACTTCAAATAATAAATCAATAAAATCAGAAACTTCGCTTAAAATTTGGGCTTCGGTACAAAAGATATGAGCATCATCTTGAACAAAATTCCGCACTCGCATTAAACCATGTAAAGTGCCTGAGGGTTCATTTCGATGACAAGAACCAAACTCGGCTAAACGCAAAGGCAAATCCCGATAACTTTTTAAACCATGATTATAAATTTGAATATGGGCGGGGCAATTCATTGGTTTTACCGCATATTCACGATTTTCCGAAGATGTGGTAAACATCATATCTTGGAATTTTTCCCAATGCCCTGATTTTTCCCATAAGCTTTTATCTAAAACCGTTGGAGTATGGACTTCTTGATAATCATGTTGACGTAATTTTTTACGAATATATTCTTCAATCAATAAATAAATGGTCCAACCCGCATCATGCCAAAAAACCATTCCTGGCGCTTCTTCTTGGGTATGAAATAAATCAAGACTTTTACCTAATTTACGATGATCGCGTTTTTTAGCTTCTTCAAGGCGATTAAGATAAACCTTTAATTCTTTTTTATTACGCCAAGCCGTGCCATAAATGCGTTGTAACATCGCTTTATTAGAATCACCGCGCCAATAAGACCCTGCCAGTTTCATTAATTTAAATGCTTTTAGAAATTTAGTTGAAGGCACATGAGGACCTCGACATAAATCGGTAAAATCGGCTTGATTATATAAAGAAAGCGTTTGATCGGCGGGAATATCGGCAATAATTTCCGCTTTATAATCTTCGCCTAGATCTTTAAAAAATTGAATTGCTTGATCACGGCTTTTTTCAGAACGTTTAATTTCAATATTTTGTTTAACCAAAGTTGCCATTTCTTTTTCAATGGCAGTTAAATCTTCGGGCGTAAAAGTCCGCGAATAAGAAAAATCATAATAAAAACCATCTTCAATCACAGGACCAATGGTGACTTGAGCGGACGGATAAAGACGTTTAACCGCCATTGCCATTAAATGCGCGGTTGAATGGCGAATAATTTCTAAACCCGCGTCATCCCGATCCGTCACAATGGCTAAATCCGTATCATTTTCAATTAAATGGCTGGTATCCACCAATTGATTATTAATTTTACCCGCAAGGGCAGCTTTAGCAAGACCTGCACCAATATCGGCAGCAACATCATAAACAGTAACGGCTTGTTCAAAGGCACGAACAGAACCATCAGGAAGGGTAATTTGAGGCATTAGTTTATATTCTTAAAATGAAACGGAGAAAAGAAAAAACGCTATTTTCCTTGATTAAGCGGTTATTTTCAATCTTTATAATTAGTTCTCTTTATCACCTGAGCTATCGGCTTCCATTGTACACATTAAAGGATGTTGATTATTTTGTGCAAATAGATTGACTTGATCCACTTTTGTTTCCGCCACATCACGGGTAAAAATCCCACAAATACCCACGCCTTTAGTATGCACATTGAACATGATTTGGGTGGCTTTATCGGTATCCATATTAAAGAAAGTCACTAAGACATTGACCACAAAATCCATTGGGGTGAAGTCATCATTGAGTAAAAGGACTTTATACATTGGGGGTTTTTTAAGTTTAGGTTTTGCAGATTGTAATGCAAGACCCCCATCATCATCGTGATCTGATTCTTCTTGATTTGCCATAATCCATATTATGTGAGCGTTTAGAGCGGGTTAGTTTACAGTATTACAGCATTGGGATTCAAGTATTTGAATAAAGAACCCCTTAATTTTCATTTTAATGAGATAAGCTATATTATAATTTATTTTATTTATTTATAACCCATTAGATTATGCGCTTTCATCAAGAAATAATGGCAAAAGCCATTAAACTCGCTCAAAAAGGATGTTATACAACTCATCCTAACCCCAGAGTCGGATGTATTTTAATCAAAAATAAACAGATTATTGGACAGGGTTATCATTATAAAGCAGGTCGCCCTCATGCCGAACGTGAAGCCATTAAAGATGCTTTACAAAAAAAACATGCCATTGCGGGAGCAACGGCTTATGTCACCTTAGAACCTTGTTGTCATTATGGCAAAACGCCGCCTTGTAGTGATGCCTTAATTGAACATAAAATAAGCCAGGTTGTTATTGGACAAAGTGATCCCAATCCTCTAGTGGCTGAAAAAGGCATTCAAAAACTTAAAAAAGCGGGAATTGAAGTAATAACAGGCGTTTTACAACAAGAATGCGAACAACTTAATTTAGGGTTTAATAAACGAATGCGTCAAGGACTGCCTTGGGTACGTTGTAAATTAGCCATGAGTTTAGATGGTCGTACGGCAATGCAAAGCGGGGAAAGTAAATGGATTACAGGCACGGGGGCTCGTCAAGATGTACAACAATTAAGAGCGCAAAGTAGCGCGATTGTAACGGGTGTTGGTACGATTCTAGCTGATGATCCTTCAATGAATGTTCGCCTTGAAAATACGCAACATCAGCCTTTAAGAGTTATTTTAGACAGTCATTTGCAAACCCCACCCCAAGCTAAATTATTCACACTTAAAGGACCCGTCATTATTTTTTGTCATGCCCAACAAAAAACAACAAAAATAAAAGCCTTAGAGCAACAAGGTGCTTTGATTATTCCAATGGAAAGTACTCAGCCTCATCTTGATTTAACCGATGTATTTAAAATATTAGCGCAACAATACGAAGTCAATGAAATATTATTAGAAACAGGCGCTACATTAGCAGGCAGTGCCTTAGCTGAAAAAGTCATTGATGAATTAATTGTTTATATGGCACCTCATATTATGGGCGATCAAGCTCGAGGACTCTTTCATTTACCTGAATTAAACAAGATGACCGAACGTATTAATTTAACCTATAAAGCCGTGCGTTTTGTCGGCTCTGATTTACGTTTTACATTGACCGTTAATTAATTGTTTTAGAAACTAAGTAAGGTGGGCTAATCTTAACGGTTTTAACGGCATTATCTTGGACTTGAATAATCTCAATGGGATAATCATTAATTTTAAGACTAATGCCCGCTTGGGGAATGTCTTCCATATATTCCAAAATTAATCCATTGAGGGTGCGGGCTTTAGGACTCGATAATTGAATTTCCGTATTACGGATTAAATCTCTTAAACTAACCCCTGCATTGACTAAATAACTGTTATCTTCCAATTTTTTAATGCCACTGATATGATGATCAGGATCAGAAGTAAATTGACCAATAATTTCTTCTAAAATATCAGATAAAGTAACAATTCCAATAATATCGCCATATTCATCCCCGATCACCGCCACTCGACGACGTTGTTTTTGAAAATTAATTAATTGAGTATGTAAGTTAACCCCTTTAAGAATATAGTAACTGTCTTTACAAAGTGATCGTAAAAGCACCTTACTTAATTTTTGATGTAATAAAGCTTGCATTAATGGTCGTATATGCACAAAGCCTTTTAAATTATCTAATCCGCCATCAAAAATCGCAATTCGAGTATATAACATGGTTTGGATTTGTTGGGTAATTTCTTCTAAATTATCTTTTAAATCAATGCCTTCAATTTCATTTCTGGGAATCATCACTTCTTCAACTGAAACTTGATCTAAATCCAATATATTAGTTAAAAAATCTTTGTCTTTTAGCCTTAGCGCATTTGCTTCGCTGACAATAATTCGTAATTCTTCTGAATTTAAAGAATAATTATTATTTGTTGCATTATTAATGCCTAAAAGCGCTAAAATTATTTTAGTAATATGATTAATAACCCAAATAAAAGGCGAAAAGGGTTTTAGTAAAAACGTATAAAAATAAGCCGCAGGATAGGCGATTTTTTCAGGATTTTGAGCCGCCAGTGTTTTAGGGGTTACTTCCGCAAAAATAAGCACCACTAAAGTCAGTAATCCCGTTGCCACGGCTAATAGTGCTTCCCCACCTAAGCGCAATGCAATCATGGTTGTTAAAGAGGAAGCTAAAATATTAACAAAATTATTTCCTAATAGAATTAAACTAATTAACTTTTCAGGTGTTTTTAATAATTTTTCCGCCATCATGGCACCGCGATGTCCTTGTTGAGCTAAATGGCGCATCTTATAACGATTAAGTAACATTAACGCCGTTTCTGAACCCGAAAAAAAAGCGGAACATACCAATAAAAAAAATAAAATAATAAATAGGGTATTTAAAGAGACATCAGCCATACAATTAAAGGGTCACTTGTGCAATTAAATCAAGGGCTTTTTCAAGCTGGTTAAATTCTAAATAATAAGTATCTGCTTTATCAACCAAATCACTTACCGCATTAAATCCTGCGGCGCCTTGGAGTCGATAGTTAAAAGCATTACCTGTCAGTTTTAAAAAAGAACGTCCTTTGGCAAACGCATGTAAGCTGGTTTCTTGTTGAGCTTGATATTGCGGAAAAATAATCCACCGAACACAACAAGTTTTATTTACTTGTTGAAAACTTTCTTTATTGGGTTGAAGGTGGCATATATCGCCTTTCCGAGTATTTTTAAATAAAGGACCTAAAATAGCTTGTTGAGAAAATTGGCGAATAATACCGATAGATTCATTTTTTAATGGAATTGGACGGGGAATTGGATAAACTTTATTTTTTGAAATTTTAATTAAAGTAAACTCATCAGATAACAATCGCCATCCTGTTAACATTAAAGCAGCACACAGCGTACTTTTTCCTGAACCAGGTGCGGCGGGTAATAATAAAGCTTGATTATTTTTTTCTAGTACTGCGGAATGCAACATTAAATATTGGTGAGATTGTAACGCAATACACCAATTTAAAGTCCATTCAAATAAAGCAAATGCTTGCTCTTTTGGAAAAGGTGTAAAAGGCGGAGCTGTGTCTGTTTTAACAAGCACTTGGGGATGCCAAAAGCGCCGCATGCCCTGCCCTTTTTCAAGCCCAATTGAAAAATGATAAACTTGTTGTTGAGGATTTTCAATATATTGACTTTCCCCATACATTATTTGAAGTAATTGGATAAAGTTGTGATCTTGAGTTGTCACTTTACTTAAAAAAGGACCTGTTGGTAATAAAAAATGACCTTGGGCAAAGTTTTTATAAAGGGTTTTTAAAGGGATTTCTTTAAGTAATGGCATGACTTGCTTCAATCAGCCCAATTTGCGCTAAATTCTGAATATGCGGCGGCAAACTTAATAAAATTTCTGCCTGTTCAGCTTGATCGGTAATGCCTAATTTTTCAATTATTTGTTCTATATTAAGCGGGGTTTGTGCCAATAATTCTAAAATAGTGAAGGCACTTTCATTAAGTAAATGGGTGTCTCCTGAAGCCTCATCAAAAACAAAATATTCATCTGTTTCCCATTGTTTGATTAATAGAGAGTGAAAACGAGGTTGAAACCATTTAATGGCAAAAAAATCAGGAATTTTTGGGTTGCTCAAGCGCTTATGAAATAAAGTAAAATCAGATTTTAAAGTTTACAATAAAAACCCATTAAGGAATATATTTTTTAGAAATTTTATTTTGCCCTTGGGTTGCTTTATCTACCAAACTTGGAAAAATCCCATTAATGCGAGCAAATAAATTTTCTGGAAAGCCAATATAACATTCTTTTTTTGTTTTTTTAATGGCTTTAATAATCTCTTTTGCCACTAATTCAGGGCTGTCCATATTCATTTTAACTTGTTTTGCCATATCATAAACTGCACTTGAATTTAACGCGGTTTTAACGGCCCGAGGCGCAATATAAGAAACTTTAATGGGTTGGTCTGCTAATTCCCGCCGCAATGCTTGAGAAAATCCCCGTAAGGCAAATTTAGTGCTTGAATAAGTGGTAAACCATGCAAAACCAATGGAACCAAAGGTGGATCCAATATTAACAATATGCCCGCCTTTTTGTTCTAACATTAAAGGAATCACTGTTTTACAGAGTTGCATTGGGGCAATAACATTAACTTGAAAAGTATCATTAATACGTTGGTTTGATTGTTTTAAAAAGTCGGTAAAATCCATAATCCCCGCCATATTAATTAAAATATCAATCCCCCCAAACTGGCTTTGCATTTCATTAATGAGTTTTTGTTGATCCTTTTCATCGGTAATATTGGCTCGAATTAAATGAATTTGTTTTTTATCTATAATAATTGTTTCTGACAATTGTTGTAATTCTTTATCAGAAGTCCCCACCACACCAATTTGACAATGATAAGGTAATAATTGTTGGACTAATTCAGTACCAATCCCGCCTGTTGCACCTGTTAATAAAATGCGTTTATTTTTTAAATAAGTCATTAGTTTGCTAATTTTTTTAATTTTTGAGTAATTTCAGCACGTCTTCCCCGATCTGCAACAGGACGATTGACTAAAGTCGGGGCTTTGAGTGCTTTATTATAATAGCTTAATGCTTCTTTTTCTTCCCCTTGATCGACTAAAAATTCGGCATAAAAGAAATTAGGATCCATGCCTTCAGGATCAATTTTTAAGGCTTTTTTTAAGTAGATTCTTGCTTGATCATCATCTCCAAAAGCAAAGGGCCAGCCTGGTGCTTGATAATAAAGACTGCCTAATGACAAATAAATAGAACCATTTAATGCCATTGGATTTATTTTTTCTGCTTTTAATAATAATTTTTGGGCTTCTTTAGCCTTTCTTAAAGCACTAAGTCCCCCGCCATTTTTTCCTGCATCAGAACTTACAATAACGGCTTTCCAAATTAAAATTTCCGCTGAATCGGGAAATTGTTTTTGTGCTTTATTAGCGGCTAAAGTCAGTTTTTCAAAAACATTCTCTAGATTGGCTTTTTGGGTTTCAAAATTGGCGATTGCCCAATCTTTTTGTAATTGTTCAATGGTTTCTTGTAAAGTTGCAGCAGAAAGTGAACTATTTAGTAAAATAAAAAATAAAATAGTGTAAATTTTCATTATTAAGACTCTTATTTAGTTAATGGGAAGATGTTTAAAAATATCACCATAAAGATGGTAAAAACGTTTTGCAGCATGGATAATAGCGGCTTGATCTGTTTGATCAGTGATTTGATCCATGAGCCTTTCATAAAAACTCATATGTTCGATATCTAAAGAACCATGAGATAAAAGATAACTAAAAGCAGTTTTAGGTAAATTTAAATTGTGTTGAATTTTTTCTGCGGCATGAGTTGCTAATGCCACACTGGTTCCTTCTAAAACTAACACCATTCCAAAAAAACCCACGGGGTTTAAGCGCTGAATCGTATCATAGGCATAAGCGACCATTAGTTCCGTATAATAACTGGGTTGTCCAAAACGAATTTTTTCCGCATCTAAACCTGTTGCGGTTAAATCATTTAAAATCCATTCTTGATGCCCCACTTCTTCTTCAATATATTCCGCAATGGCATTGCGTAACCATTCTTTTGTATCGGGAATTTGACTGCCACAAGCCATTAATAAAGGCGTGGTATGTTTGACATGAAAATAAGCTTGCGTTAAAAAGGCTTGATAAGTGATTAAAGAAATATCTCCGCCACTGCCTTTTTGTAATGTTTCTATTTTTAGAAAATCCGCTCGGGCTTGTTCTGTTTCCTGTATTAAATGGGCATAAAATAAGGTCATATTGGGGTCTCATAGTACGAGTCTAATTGATTTTGGTATTGGTCTATAATTTGTTTTCTTTTAGGTCGCCCTGTTCCCGTCAGTAGACCATTTTGAATACTAAAAGGTTCGTTGATAACCCTAAATTGTTGAATACGGGCATAATCGGGCAATTGTTGATTGATTTGATCCAATAAAGGTTGCAAGGCTGCTTTAAAATTTTCAGTGTTTAGATTCATAATACGCGGCACAATCAAAGCAATTAAGTAAGGTTTGGCATGTCCATAAACCAAACATTGAGCTACCAAAGGTAAAGCTTCAAGTTCTTTTTCAATCCATTCAGGTGAAATATTACGTCCATAACTGCTATTAATAATATTTTTTTTACGTCCTGTAATATATAAAAAACCGTCGTTATCTTGATGCCCTAGATCGCCTGTTGGATAAAATTGTTCTGTGTCAAAAGGCAGTTGCCCAAGATAACCTGTAAATAAGTTATCTTTAACCCAAATTTCACCTTCTTCAGTGATTTTAATTTGATGATTTTTTAAAATCAATCCAACAGAACCTAAGCGATAATGAGTTGGCGTATTAACCGCAATCACCGAAGCCGCTTCGGATAAACCATAACCCTCAAAAATGGGAATCTTTAATTTTTGAGCTGTTATTAATAATTTTTGAGCAATTGGCGCTCCGCCTAAGGCAATAAAACGCAATGAATCAGGTAATTTTAAACCTTGTGATAAAGATTGAATAAATAATAATAATAATTGCGGAATAATAATAAAAACCGTGGGGTTATAAAAATTCAAACAGGTAAAAAGCGCCATACTATCCACTTGACTTGAACCTGATAAACCCATTTTTTCAGGACGTAATAAAACAACCGTTGCACCACAAAATAACGGCACATAAAGCCCGCCAATATTTTCTAATAAAGTGGATAAAGGTAAAATAGAAAGCGCTTTATCTGCGGCGGTGGTTGCACTTGCTTCTGCCAAAGCCATTACTTTTTGCTGTAATGTTGCATTGGTTAAAACCACGCCTTTAGGTTGTCCTGTGGTTCCCGAAGTGTAAGTTATTTTAAATCCACCTTTTTGGGTTTTTATTTGAGTTGGTTTTAATTGCAAAATAAATAAACGTTTTTCAGCAATTATAATTTCAGTTTTAGATTCAATATTTGAAAATAATGCTTGGTATCGGGTTTTATTATCTAAAATTAAATATTCAACCGCTGCATCTTTAATGGCATGTTGTAATTGCTGAATTGAAAAAAAGGCAGGCAACGGGACAATGGTTTGCTGGTTAAAGATTAAACTTAAATCAAGTAATGCCCAAGCGGGTTCATTATCTAATAATAATGCCACTGTTTTAGGTTTATTGGAGGATAAATCTAATAATTCACCGAGGCGGGAAATTTCATTTTGTAATGTTTTATAATCAAATGAAATAAATTCCCCTTGAATGGCCATTTTATGCGGTGTTTGTTGTGCAAAATCGGCTATTTTTTGCGCTAAAAGTTTCAAGCAACTTGTCCCATTATGTTTTGTTTATTTGCTTTGAAGTCTAGACCAAGTTGATACGCTTTTTCAAATAAAGGCATTAAATTTTGATTATATTGACGGATATTATCTTCTAATAAATGATAAACCAAATTAATATCTCCCGTTAAAACCATGGGGTTTAAATTATAATATTGATGCCCCCATTGTTTTTTAGCTTCTGCGGGTAAATTGGCATGTTTTGCTTCACAAATTTGTTGTAATGGCACACCCATTTTCTTAAAAGCATTAATCACGCCTGTCACTAAAGTAAAAACAATATATTGATAACCTGCGGCATGTAAAAAACTGGTAATAGAAGCAATTAACCAACGCATTTGCCCCACATTTGCGGGTGCTAAATTTCCCACCTCGACAATTTGAGAGCGTAAAATATCTTGTTGATAAATTCCTTTTAAGGTTGTTTCTAAGGATTCGGGTAAATAATGTTCTGAAAATAACGTTTCTTCTTGAGCACAACGAAGTCCCGCTACAGCTTTAATTTTATTATTTTCAGGGTCTTCTATGGATAAAAGATGGGGATAAAAATGTGTAATATTGGCTTGGTAATATTTTTGATAAACGGTATTAATAAAATGCTCAAGATAAGCTCTTTCGGGTGCTTGTTGATTAAAAACAGCCATTGACATTTGACTCATTTTATTTTGTTGAGTTTGTTTTTTTATAATTAATGAGGCGGCTTTTTTATCTATTTTCACAAGATTCACTTAAAGTTTCTAACGATAGAATAAGTTTAGCGCAGGAACCTTAAATGAATCTTAAAATACAAAAAAATAAGGATCTATTCCAGTAATTCCAGCATTTTTTCTTCAATCCCCGTACTGGTCAAATCTAAAGCAGCAGGACTGTCACCATTGGTTAATAATACAAATGCAATTTTTTTACTTGGAAAAAAACCAATAATTGAATTAAAATTATCAAAACTGCCCGTATGTCCAATATAAGTTAGACCGTTATTAAAGCTTTTTATTTCAACCGCAATGCCATATTCTTCTTCTCCTGCAACGCCTGTTGATAATTTTTGACGTTCAGCAATATGATTACTTTCAGCAACTTGAACCCCATCAGGAGAAAGCCCTTGTTGCATTTCAGTTATAATATAACGAAGCATATCGCCTGCGGTTGATTTTAAACCACCTGCAGGCGCAATATTATCAATGCGAGTATCGACTGACTCAGAAACCACAAAAGTGCCATTATTTAGGTGATGTGAATTAGCCATTTTTCCTGTTGCACGAGCATCATCAATATATAAATAAGAATTTTTCATTCCAATCGGATCTAAAACAGTTTCACGTAATAAGCGCTCATAACCCGCATGTAGATTATTTAAATCGGTTTCAGTAATAACGCCATTATCTGCTTTCGCTTTTGCTAAAACCGCTAAATAACCCGCCATTGAAATACTTAAATTACTATATGAGTATTGTTGTTCAGGAGGACCAATAAAATCGAAATCTGTTAAACCCTCCAATATAAAACGCGTGGGATTATCAAAAACATCATCAATATCTTTAGGTAAACCACTGGTCATTGAGAGTAATTGTCTAATCGTAATTTGCGATGCATATTCACTATTTGATAAAGTAAATTGGGGATAAATGGCTTGTGCTTTGGTATCCCATTGCAAAATGCCTTTATCAACTAAAGTGGAAATCAAAAAGGAGGTCATCATTTTATGAGTTGAGCCAATATGAAAAAGCTGATCAACGGTTAGTTTTTTATTTTGTTCAACATTACTTTTTCCAAAAGCTTCTAATAAAATGGTTTTATTTCCCGAAGCAATTCCAATAATAGCGCCTGGTATTTGGTTTGTCGCAATGGCATTTTTTATAAAATCTCGTAAGGCTTGTTTTGATGATTCAGGAAAAACATCCATATTCTCAGTAGCCTTAATTTGATGTTGATGATAACGCCAAGTGAATTCACCTACCTCAGGCGCTAAATTTAAAGTCGCTGTATAATCTTGGTCATTTAATATCAATGCTGGGAAATTTAAATTACCCTTATCCAAGGTAACACAAACATTTTGTTCATTAGTACAAGTTGTTGAGCTAATATTGCCATCCCACTGCCATAATAATTCATTATTTTTATTATTTAAAGAAGTTGAAAATGCTTGTCCATCAACAAGCACACAAGGAATTTTAATATCTAATGGCTCAATAACTTGAGGGGCTAAACAGCTAGCAGCTTGTAAATAATGACCCGCATAAAATAAACTAATCAATATAAAAAATAATTTCTTAGTCATTAGTGACCCGCTGACATATCAGGCAAGGGAACCATTTGATCATTTACTTTTAAGACACCTTCTTTAAGTAAAATAAGACTGCTTAATATGCCTTGTTCGCGTTTAACAACTCCTTTCTCAATCATCATTTCTAATTTTTTATTAATCATTGTTTTAATTTTGTCTTGACCCACCGTTTCAGGATCTATGCCATTTTTTGTCATTTCTTCTGTTGTTTTAGCAATTAATAATTTAACTAATAATTTTTCTGCAATTTTAATATCAGCATCAACATTGATTTTTTTAATAATGCCTAATCCGCCCGTCATCATATCCATCACACCGAGTCCAACGGCTTTAATTTTTGCATGAGCATTGGCGCTGCCTTCGGGCGTGGTAACGCTAAAATTATTAATCTCTAAAACGGGATCTCCCGCTAATATTTTAGGAATTTCTTGCATATACAATCCCATCATTGCCATATTTTTTTGTTCGTCTGTTGGGTTTGTCTCTTCCAATTTTTGCATGCTTTCTTGTAAAGAAAGAATCGGTTGAATTGGAATATTATCAACCTTAATATCTAAAATAAAATCTTGATAAGACTCATCCGCAACGGTGACTTTTTTTATTTTATAAAGACCATTAGAAATAAGCTGTTCTTTATTTTCATCAACATCACCCGAAATACTAAATTGTTCCATGCTAATAAACATTTCCTTATCATCTTTTGAATCAGGACGACTGACAAATTTTTCAATGCTCATTTCACCTTTACCTAACATTAACCCTGAATCGCCTTTTCTTGCATTGTAATTAATTTTAATATTATCCATCTCCATAGATAATTCTATGTCTTGCATTTCAAATTTAATTTTAGGAAAGGCGACATCAATATTATAACTTTTTGCTAACGCATTATAATGAATATCGCCACCAAAAGCGTCCATCGTAAATTTACTTTGACCTTCATGGATTTCATTTATTTTAGGTCCATCAATATTAATATCGGCATTGCCTGTTAAATCAATTAAGGTGATTAATTTAACCAGTAAAATTTCTTTGTTATCTTTTTCTAAAGAATAAACATTGGTATCCATATGAGCTGCTTTTAAAGGCGGCGTAAAAGGACCATGTTGAATTTTGGAGACTAATTTAATGACTCTACCATTACCATAAGTAAATTCAGTCACTGCATCCGCCCCAAGCCAGCTTTGTTGATAACTTTCTGAGGTTATTTCAGCGCCACTTTCGGCTATTTGGGAAACTAAATTTTGATAGCCATCTTCCGCAATACTGCCAATAAACTTAGGAGAAGCAATCACTGCTATTCCAATGATACCCAGTAAACCTAATATTATTTTTTTCATTAATCTCTCTATAAATAATTAAAATGTAATATCTGCATCCGATAAAACCGTTTTTGGTGCAGATGTTTTAAGTAAAGCATTCACGCTATTTTCAATTCCAAGGGCATCTAAACCCACAGAAGCTAATTGTTGTTGTTGAGTGGCATGGGAAATAAATTGATCAGGAATGGCTAAATTTAATAACTGAATATTTAATGATTCACTGATAATAAATTCATTAACCGCCGATCCCGCCCCGCCTGCCAGCATATTTTCTTCAATAGTTACTAAAAAATCATATTGTTGACATAATTTTGTGATTAAAGATTTATCTAATGGTTTAACAAACCGCATATCAACTAAAGTGAGGTTTAATTTTTCAGCCACTATTTGTGCATTATATAATAAACTACCGAAAACCATTAAAGCAACTTTCTGACCTTCTCTAATTATTTTTCCTTTGCCTATTTCTAAAGTATTAAAATGACTATCGGCTAAATCACCTTCGCCCGAACCTCTAGGATAACGAACTAAAGCGGGTCCTTCATATTCATAAGCCGTTTGTAACATTAAACGACATTCTTTTTTAGAAGAAGGCGTCATTATCACTAAATTAGGGATACAACGGGCGTAACTAATATCAAAAGTTCCCGCATGGGTCTCACCATCAGCGCCAACAAAACCTGCCCGATCAATGGCAAAAGTGACATCTAATTTTTGTAATGCAATATCATGTAACAGTTGATCATAAGCCCGTTGCATAAAAGTGGAATAAATGGCAATAATGGGTTTAGCCCCTTCAGTTGCCATGCCTGCGGCTAAAGTTAAACAATGTTGTTCGGCAATGCCCACATCAAAATAACGACTGGAATATTTTTGTGAAAATTCCACCATACCCGATCCTTCACACATCGCAGGCGTAATCGCAACAAGGCGGGGGTCTTTTTGCGCCATATCACAAAGCCAGCGCCCAAAGGTTTGGGTGTAGGTTGTTTTAGAGGTTGGATTTTTACGAATTTTACCTGTTGCGGGATCAAAAGGGGTAACACCATGATAAGTAATGGGATCGCCTTCAGCAGGTTCAAAACCTTTGCCTTTTTGAGTCACCACATGTAAAAAACGGGGACCTTTCATGGCTTTAATATTGGTTAAAGTGGTTTCCAATAATTCTAAATTATGTCCATCAATAGGACCAATATAGGTAAATCCCATTTCTTCAAATAAGGTACTGGGCATAATCATGCCTTTCATATGTTCTTCCCAGCGTTTAACCCAATTTAAAAGCCGTGGAAAAACCCGCATCATATGATGACTGCCATCGCGCATATTATTATAAAAACGACTGGATAAAATACGCGCAAGATATTGGCTAATCGCCCCGACAGGACGGGAAATTGACATATCATTGTCATTTAAAATAACAATTAAGTTTTCATCAATAGATCCCGCATGGTTTAAAGCTTCAAATGCCATACCTGAGCTAATGGAAGCATCTCCAATAATGGCAATCACTTCGCGGGATTGATTTTGTTGACGCGAAGCAATGGCCATGCCTAAAGCGGCACTAATTGAAGTGCTTGAATGCCCTGCCCCAAAAGTATCATAAATGGATTCATTGCGTTTTAGAAAACCCGACATGCCATTTTGCAAACGTAAGTTTGCCATTTCAGCTTTACGTCCTGTTAAAATTTTATGCGGATAAGCTTGATGTCCAACATCCCAAATAAGCCGATCTTCAGGGGTATTAAAGACATAATGCAAAGCAATGGTTAATTCAATAACACCTAACCCAGCGGCAAGATGCCCGCCTGTTTGAGAAACAGACTTAATAAGAAATTGGCGTAAATCAGCCGCAACCTCGGTTAGTTGTTCTGATGTGAGTTGACGTAAATCCGTCGGTAAATTAATTTGTTCAAGCAATGGAAGATCCAATAACAATATTATTGGGCATAATATCATAAAAGACGCACGGCGGTGCGTCTCTACATTTGCATATACAAAATGATTTTAAATTTCAAATGCCGTTAATTTTTTCTCAACAAGGGTATTTTGCAATGTTGCATATTTAGGCATGCCATTTTCATAAGGAGGATAATCTTCACCTTGGATTAAAGGCAATAAATATTCTTTACAAGCGGCTGTAATACCAAAACCATCTTCGCTAATAAAGTCCATTGGCATCATTTTTTCAACATTGGCAACATCAGCCAAAGCCGCTTTGCCCACTTCCCAAGTAAAAGGATTATTAGAAGTTCTAATAATGGCAGGCATAATGGAGTTTTCACCTGCTAAAGCAAATTCAACCCCTGCTTTACCCATGGCATAAGCTTGTTCAACATCGGTTTTTGATGCTAAATGACGCGCGGAACGTTGTAAATAATCTGCTACGGCCCAATGGAATTTATGTCCTAAAGCATCTTTAATCATATTCGCAACAACAGGCGCTGCTCCGCCTAATTGCGCATGACCAAAAGCATCACGAGTGCCTTGTTCAGCTAAGAAACGACCATCAGGATATTTGGCGCCTTCTGAAACAACAATGGTACAAAAACCATATTTTTTGACTTTTTCATCAACGGCTTTAATAAATTTATCTTGGTCTAAGTCAATTTCAGGGAATAAAATCATTACAGGAATATTGTGATCTTCTAATAAACCACCCGCTGCCGCAATCCAACCTGCATGACGTCCCATCACTTCTAAAACAAAGATTTTAGTCGATGTTTTAGCCATAGAGCGTACATCATAAGACGCTTCTAATGCTGAAACGGCAATATATTTTGCCACGGAACCAAAACCAGGACAGGTATCGGTAATGGGTAAATCATTATCAACGGTTTTAGGTATATGAATGGCTTGAACAGGATATCCCATTGAATCAGATAATTGCGATACTTTATAACAAGTATCGGCTGAATCACCACCGCCATTATAAAAGAAATAACCAATATTATGGGCTTTAAAAACTTCAATAAGGCGTTCATATTCGCGCCGATTTTCTTCTAAACTTTTGAGTTTAAAACGACAAGAACCAAAAGCACCTGACGGGGTATGACGTAAAGCGGCAATGGTTTCTGTTGATTCTAAACTGGTATCAATTAAATTTTCGGTTAAAGCACCAATAATTCCATTTTGACCCGCATAAACAGTGCCGATTTTATCACTATTTTGACGAGCAGTTTCAATAACGCCACAAGCTGAGGCATTGATAACGGCGGTAACACCACCTGATTGAGCATAAAATGCATTCTTAACTGACATTGGTTATTTTCTCTTTTATTTTTAGGTTGAAAGGATTTGAAATATGAAAAAAAGCACTTATCGCCTTTTTTTCTTAATATCTCCAGATTCTTGTGCTTGATGATCGGCTTGAACTTGTAATAAAGACACCAGACATTCTGTTAAATCATCATATTGATTGACCCCTGTTCCATATTGTTGGTAACTGCGGTAAAAAAATTGCGCACGATACCGATTATCTCCGATTTTAAAGATCACAAAATGACATTTATTATGTTGCCAATGAACCAAAGGGCAAGCAGTTAATTCTCGATCAGAAGGATACAGTCGAATTTCGGCATCGCCTAATTCAATTTCGGGGGGATTATCGCCATAGCGTTCTTTTAAGGTGGTTTCAACTAACCATAATTCGGTTTTTGAAATATCTTCAACTTCACTCATTTATTTATAGATTCTTGGGTTATTTGTTCGCAATAATGCAACCA
>Ga0256847_1000628_pt1 | contig 21369 bp, 23 predicted proteins | sample TeddybearmetaG_FD_189099 | JGI IMG/M metagenome (GOLD analysis project Ga0256847, IMG submission 189099) | Hydrothermal vent microbial communities from East Pacific Rise, Pacific Ocean - Teddybear | ecosystem: Environmental > Aquatic > Marine > Hydrothermal vents | place: Pacific Ocean: East... | reverse complement strand
CACAATTTTGATCGATGGCCGCATTCATAAAAAATCCTAATAACATGGGTGCCGGACCATTAATTGTCATACTTACTGATGTCATAGGGTGACTTAAATCGAAACCAGAATAGAGTTTTTTTGCATCATCTAGACAGCAAATTGAAACGCCTGCGTTTCCAATTTTTCCATAAATATCGGGTCGATGATCGGGATCATTTCCATAAAGAGTAACACTATCGAAAGCAGTAGACAATCTTTTAGCATCCATACCTAAACTTACATAATGAAACCTTCGGTTAGTTCTTTCTGGACCACCTTCACCAGCAAACATTCGTGTTGGATCTTCACCTATTCTTTTAAAAGGATAAAGGCCAGCTGTAAACGGAAACTCTCCTGGAACGTTTTCTTGAAGATTCCAAAGTAAAATATCTCCCCAAGCTTTGTATTTTGGCAATGCAATTTTTGGGATTTCAGAATGAGATAAAGATTGTGTATGTGTTTCTATTTTTATTTCTTTATCACGAACCTTAAAGGTATATATTGGCTCTTTATATCGATTAACTTTTACTTCCCAACCCAAAATTATTTCCCAATTGTATGGGTCGAGATCCATTTTTACTTTATTGAATTCGGCAATTAGTGAATTCATAAATTGCTTATCCTCGCTTTTAATAAGTTTCAGAATTTCATTTTCGTTTAAGCCAGACTTGTTTACAAAAGACCTCTCGACTGCGCTCGAGGAGACATTAGAAACAGAACTTATTGTTTTATAAATACCATATAATTTTTGAGCGACCTCTACTTGTAACGTTGCTGTTTTATCATAAGCACGATTGTTTTCAGCAATTTCAGAAAGATACCGAACACGAGCTGGAGGGATGACAAATATTTTTTCCGACATTTCTTCGGAAACTTTTAAAGAGCTTTCTAAAGAAGTCGTTGTTTTTTCGACAATAGTACCCATAACCTTTATATACAAGGTGTTCATACCTGGGTCGTTAAATTGCGAAGCGATAGTACCATAAACAGGCAATTGTTCTTGTGGCGTATCCCATAAATTATGATTACGCATATATTGCTTTTTAACATCTCGTAATGCATCTAAAGAACCTCGCTTATCGAATTTATTTATCGCAACAAGATCTGCAAAATCGAGCATATCAATTTTCTCAAGTTGTGTTGCAGCACCAAATTCGGGAGTCATTACATATAATGAAACATCGCTATGCTCCAAAATTTCGGTATCACTTTGACCAATACCTGAAGTTTCTAAAATAATAAGATCAAATTGCGCAGCTTTTAAAACCTCAATGGCTTCACTTACATATTTTGAAAGCGCTAAATTACTTTGCCTTGTAGCTAAAGAGCGCATAAAAACACGAGGCGAATTAATAGAATTCATGCGAATTCGGTCACCTAATAACGCACCACCCGTTTTTCTTTTTGAAGGATCAACAGAAATAAGTCCGATGGTTTTTTCTGGAAAATCAACTAAAAACCTTCTAACAAGTTCATCGACCAATGACGATTTTCCAGCACCGCCTGTTCCAGTAATTCCAAGAACAGGAGTCGTTGAAGCTTTATTTTTAATATGAATAGCTTCCAATGTATCTTTAGCTACCTCAGGAAAATTTTCAGCAGAAGAAATTATACGTGCTATTGCATTAGGATTTTTACTTTCTAACAAATCAAATTCATTTGTAAGAACCTCTCCAATCGGAAAGTCGGAAGTTTTAACTAAATCATTAATCATTCCTTGTAATCCCATTTCACGACCGTCATCTGGCGTATAAATTCGCGTGATTCCATAATTCATAAGATCTTTAATCTCTTCAGGAAGAATAACACCACCACCACCACCAAAAATCTTTATATGAGTTGCTCCTTTTTCCTGAAGTAAATCGTACATATATTTAAAATACTCGTTATGACCTCCTTGGTAGGATGTCATTGCTATAGCATTAGCATCTTCTTGAATGGCAGTATTTACTACTTCTTCGACACTTCTATCATGACCAAGATGTATAACTTCAACCCCAGTAGATTGAATAATTCTGCGCATTATATTAATTGCCGCATCATGACCATCGAATAGTGAGGTAGCGGTAACAATTCGTACTTTATATTTAGGAGTATAAGGAGTTTCTTGTTGCATGTTAGTATAATACAATATTAGTCTGCAAAGGTAAATAAAATAGATTTGCTATTTTTTTATATATTTACAAAAAAATTCACAAAAACAAATCAAAAACAAAATGAAAAAAATTTACTTTTTAGCAATCGCATTTATTGCCTTTTCTTTATCTGGAAACGCACAACTTATTGATGAAAATTTTGACGCTTTAAATCTAGTAGATGACATTTCGACACAATCTTCAGATTTCACAAACTGGTCTGGACCTTCAGGAACTACTGAAGATGCATTTGTAACAGATGCACAGGGTAACGGTGGAAATTCACTTTTAATTAGCAATAACACAACTTCAGATGTTTTACTATTATTAGGAAACAATATTGGAGGCCTTTATACATTACAATTTGATTATTATGTAACTGATGGCGCAACTGGTTTTTATGGTATTTTAGAAACCGACGATACTTCTAGCCCTACATTTACAACAACTGTATACACAAATGCAGGAGGATCTGGTACAGATGAAATTCGTGATGGGTCGAATGCAGTTATTGGCACTTTTATTTTACCTAAAGATGTTTGGGTAACGATGACGCATGTTATGAATTTAGATACTAATACATTGCAAATTTTAATGAATGGTGCTGAAATCTACAATGGTTCATACGGTAGTGCTGGTGGTTTTTTAGGATCTGTTGATTTATGGAGTGTAGACGCTTCTTGCGAAAACTACTTTGATAACATACTTTTTGTTAACGGCACGTTAGGAGTAGACGAATTTGCAGTAGACGAATTTAGCGTGTATCCAAACCCTGTACAAGACATATTAAATATTAAATCTTCTACTGTAATTGAAACTGTAGTAGTATATGATATTCTTGGAAAAGTGGTTTTACAAGCACAACCAAATAAAATTTCACCTTCATTAGATGTTAGCACACTTTCATCTGGTGCTTATCTAGTGAAAATTTCGAATGGTACAAGCGCTAAAACACTTAAAATAATAAAATAAAAACACACTATTTTATTAAAATAGGGCTCAGTTTTGAGCCCTATTTTTTTTATAATAACATATCTTTGAAAAAAAATGCTATTACTATGAAACGACTTTTTTTAATTTTTGTACTTTTTTCGATTACTTCATGTTCTGAATTACAACAAGTAGTAAATAATCTTCCTGGAGGAGTCTCGGGTATCTCTGAATTAGATATTGCGAAAGGATTACGCGAAGCGCTTAATTTAGGCATAGATAAACAAGTAAGTAAACTTACTCAAAAAGATGGCTATTATAAAAATGAGTTAGTAAAAATTCTTCTTCCTAAAGAGCTAAAAAAAGTGGATCAAGCACTTAGAGATATTGGCTTATCAAGTTTAGCCGATGAAGGATTAAAATTATTAAATCGCGCTGCTGAGGATGCCGTAAAAGAAGCAACTCCAATATTTATAAACGCTGTGAAAGATATTACATTTACTGATGCTAAAAACATATTATTAGGCTCAGATAATGCAGCAACATCTTATTTACAAACTAAAACAAACACCCCATTATATTCAAAATTCAATCCCGTAATTAAAAGCTCGTTTTCAAAAGTAGGCGCCGATCAAATATGGGAAACAATTATTACAAAATACAACAGTATTCCTTTTACAAATAATGTAAATCCCGACCTTACTGATTATGTAACTCAAGAAGCATTAAAAGGCGTTTACACAATGATACAGGTTGAAGAGAAAAAAATTAGAACGAAACTTTCATCTAGAACCACCGATTTATTGCGTCGCGTATTTGCGCTTCAAGATTAAAATTGATTTGTTATTTTAAGGAACTATTAACCTGCTATTAATAAACTTTAACGTGTCTTAAAACTATCTTTGTTTAAAATAAAGAGGTATATATATCCATGCGTTTTTGGTTTCATCATAAAAATAAAATAGAACAACTACAGGAAAATTATATACGATTAATGAAAAAATCGTATGAAAAATCTTTAAATAATAAAGTTGAAAGCGAAGCGGCACATGCCAAAGCAAGTGAAGTTTTAAAAGAACTAAATTTACTTATTCAGAAGGAACGCACTGTTTCTTAAGCTAACAAAATAGTTTCCATTTGTTTCTGAAGCATATTTGCACTTAAGGCAGCAGCTTCAGTAAAATCTTCATTATTGGAAGCATATATAATATCTCGTGAAGAATTAATCAGCAATCCAATATCTTTATTCATTCCGTATTTGCAAACCTCGTGAAGACTTCCTCCCTGTGCACCTACACCAGGAACCAATAAAAAATTATTTGGAATAACTTTACGGATTTCAGCTAGATATTCGGCTTTGGTTGCTCCAACTACATACATAAGGTTTTCTGAATTTTTCCAAGTAGTAGAAGTTTCGATAACCTGTTTGTAAAGTTCTTTATCTTCAATTTTTTTAGTTTGAAAGTCGAAAGCTCCTTCATTTGAAGTAAGTGCCAAAAGAATAGTGTGTTTATCTTTAAAAGCTAAAAAAGGCTCGATAGAATCCTTTCCCATATATGGTGCAACAGTAATCGAATCGAAATTAAATTCTTCAAAAAAAGCTTTTGCATAACGCGTCGAGGTATTTCCTATATCACCTCTTTTAGCATCGGCAATAGTAAAAATTTCGGGGTATGTTTCATTTAAATAATCGATTGTTTTTTTAAGCGAATTCCAGCCTTTTAAACCATAGGCTTCATAAAAAGCTGTGTTGGGTTTAAATGCAACCGCAAGGTGATGCGTTGCGTCGATAATCGCTTTATTGAAAGCAAAAATAGGGTCATCATTTTGTAATAAATGAGAAGGGATTTTTTCTAAATCTGTATCGAGTCCAATACAGAGAAAGGATTTTTTTCTTTTTATTTCTGAAATGAGTTGCGATCGTTTCATCTTTATAGCAAATCGGAATTCTCTTTTAGTTTTTCGGTGTTTTCATGCATCATTAATTCGTCAAGAATTTTTTGAATATCACCATTTATAATATTTTGAAGGTCGTATAATGTCAATCCAATTCTATGATCGGTAACCCTTCCTTGTGCATAATTATAGGTTCTAATTTTTGCGCTTCTATCGCCTGAAGAAACCATGCTTTTTCGTTTCTCTGAATCGGCTGCTTGTTTTTTTGCAAGCTCAGCATCATATAATCGTGAGCGTAAAACTTTTAATGCTTTTTCTAGGTTTTTATGTTGCGATTTTTGGTCTTGACAACTAACAATAATTCCTGTTGGTTCGTGATGCAATTTAATTGCCGAATAGGTTGTATTAACCGATTGCCCTCCTGGCCCTGTTGACGTTGTACGCTCGATACGAACATCTTGCATATCTAATTCAACATCAAATTCTTCGGCTTCAGGAAGTACCATTACTGTTGCTGCGCTTGTATGCACACGCCCTTGTGTTTCGGTTTGTGGAACTCGTTGTACACGATGTACACCAGCTTCAAATTTTAAGATTCCATAAACATCTTCGCCCGAAACTTCAAAAATAATTTCTTTAAAACCTCCAGAGGTTCCTTCATTTAAATCTATAATACTCACTTTCCATCCTCTACCTTCACAATATTTGGTATACATTCGGTATAGGTCGCCAGCAAAAATACTCGCCTCATCTCCCCCAGTTCCAGCACGAATCTCCATTACAACATCTTTTGCATCTTCTGGATCTTTTGGAATTAATAAAAATCTAATTTCATCATCCAGTTTTGGAAGACGATTTTTTGCTTCATCTATTTCCATTTTTGCCATTTCGACCATTTCAGCATCACTTCCATCTGCAATAATTTCATCAGCTTCATTAATATTATTCGTTAGAGTAATATATTCCTTGCGCTTTTCCATTAAAATTCGCAAATCCTTATATTCTTTATTTAACTGAACATATCTTTTCTTATCACTAATAATTTCAGGTTGGATAATAAGGTCATTTACCTCATCGAAGCGTTGTTTTACTATTTGAAGTTTTTCTAACATATTGGAATTCTAATCAGGCAAATTTACAATAAATGAACTAAAATCTAAAAAATATGAGGATACAAAAGTTCATCTTTCTCTTTTTTAATAAATGTATAATGAATAAGTTGACATAAGGCAACAATAAGTAGTGTTCTACTAATATGTACTGTAAAGTCGCCACTAACAATATCGTAATAAGCTACTGCCCTAAATACATCTGCAAAAAAGAGTAAAAATACGAACAATGCAAATACTAATGATCCTTTAGTATTATATACATGATTGTATAAAAGTGCTAAAAAAGTAGAAAAAATTACTGCCATTGAAGTCAAAACTAAAAAAATAAAATGACTATTACTTAAGGTCATATCTTGTAATTCATCCATTAATAAATATCCCAAATAACCATTAATCGCAAGCATTACAATAAAAATAATACTAAAAAAAACATTCATCTTTTTAAAGTTAATTTTCGGCAGTAATGCACGAATTAAAAATAAAAATGACAAAAAATTTAATACCATCGAAAGTGTAGCTAAAATATTATTTTCATACCATATTGTTAACACACTAGAAAGCCCATAACAAGCCAAAAAAGCGAAAATATTGTTATTTGTATTTTTTTTATTATAAAAAAACAACAGACCTAAAAAAATAAAACAAAAAACACCTCTTAATAACCTATAATGTTCAAAGTTTTCTTGGTAGTAAACAAAAAAACTAATAATAAAAAAGAGTACTGCTAAGGCAGTTATAATTGGTTTATAATTTTTATGAAAAAAAGAAGTTTTCAAAAATAAAAAAATTGGAAGTTTAATTTAGTGAGGAATTTAGTTAACAAAAATACAATTTCTCAAGCAATTAGTTACTTATATCGACCTAATAAATAAACTCACCATATTTACTTTTAATGGTAAGTTTCTTTTTTTCTGAAGCTTCAACACGACCGATAATTTGTGCATCTACATTAAAAGATTTAGAAATATTAATAATATCACTCGCAATTTCTTCGGAAACATATAACTCCATACGATGTCCCATATTAAAGACTTGAAACATTTCTTTCCAATCGGTTTTACTTTCCTCTTGGATAAGTTGAAACAATGGAGGTGCTTCAAAAAGGGTATCCTTAATTATATGTAAATTATTTACAAAATGAAGAATCTTTGTTTGAGCTCCTCCGCTACAATGTACCATTCCGTGTATATCTTTATTTGTGTATTTTGAAAGAATCTTTTTAATAATAGGCGCATAAGTTCTTGTTGGTGAAAGAACCAACTTACCTGCATTTAAAGAAGTATTTACGATTGTATCAAGAAGATTTTTTGAGCCAGAATATACAAGTTCTTTAGGTACCTTTTGGTCGAAACTCTCAGGATATTTTTTTGCCAAACTAGAATTAAATACATCATGCCGAGCCGAGGTTAACCCGTTACTACCCATACCTCCATTGTAATCTGTTTCATAAGTTGCCTGACCAAAAGAAGCCAGTCCAACAATTACATCTCCATGATTAATATTGGCATTATCAATAACTTCGCTTCGTTTCATTCGCGCAGTTACCGTAGAGTCAACTATAATAGTACGAACTAAATCGCCTACATCGGCAGTTTCGCCTCCAGTAGAAAAAATAGTTACACCAAAATTTTTAAGATCTTTTATTAATTCTTCTGTACCATTTATTATTGCTGAAATTACCTCACCAGGAATATTATTTTTATTTCTTCCTATTGTTGAAGACAACATAATGTTATTGGTTGCACCAACACAAAGTAAATCGTCAACATTCATAATTAATGCATCTTGTGCAATTCCTTTCCAAACTGAAAGATCGCCCGTTTCTTTCCAATACATATACGCTAACGACGATTTTGTTCCAGCACCATCTGCATGCATTATCAAACAATACGCTTCATCTCCAGTTAAATAATCGGGTACAATTTTGCAAAAAGCGTTAGGAAAAAGCCCTTTATCAACATTTTTTATGGCCTTATGGACATCTTCTTTTGATGCTGAAACACCTCTTTGCGCATATCGTTTTGAAATTTCTTGACTCATAATTCAAAGGTAAAAAAATAAAAAAGTCGATTAATAATCATGTTATTTGTAGGTTGAGCGCAATCGAAACCTACTTAATTTTAGTAATCTTGAGTTCTCGACTGCGCTCGAACAGACAACCAAAACAACTTATAGGCAATTAGAATTATCGCGTAAACAATAATTCTCGATATTTTGTTAATGGCCAAAGTTCGTCATCAATAAGTAACTCAAGTTTATCACAATTATATCGAATTATATCGAAAAAAGGCTTCACTTTATCACAATAAGCAGTTGCTTTCTTTTCTAAGTTAGATAGTTTATTTGCTTTTTTGCGTTCCTCAATCATATTGGTAATACCTTTATTAATTTTTGAAATATGTTCTGATATTTGCTCAATAAGTTGCATTTGTTCTTTCGAAAGCTTTTTGAAATCTTTTCCGTAGATATCCTTTAAACCTTGTACATTTTCAATTAAAATATTTTGATATTTGATTGCTGTAGGAATAACGTGGTTTCTAGCGATATCACCTAATACTCTTCCTTCAATTTGAATTCGCATCGTGTATTCCTCGACTTTAATCTCATAGCGTGCTTCAATTTCGACCTTATTCATTATACCTAAACCTTCATATAATGAAATTGTTTTTTTAGACACCTTTTCTTTTAAAGCTTCAGGAGTTGTTTTATTATTACTCAATCCACGTTTTTTAGCCTCTTTCTCCCAGGCTTCTCCGTAGCCATCGCCTTCAAAACGAATTCGTTTTGAATCTTTAATATACTCTCGTAGAATATTAAAAATAGCGTCATCTTTCTTCATTTTCTTTTCCTTAATTAAGGCATCTACACTTGCTTTAAAATCGATAAGTTGTCTAGTTACAATCGAGTTTAAGACAGTCATCGGGTTTGCGCAATTTGCAGTAGAACCTACTGCGCGAAATTCAAATTTATTACCAGTAAAAGCAAATGGTGAAGTACGATTACGATCGGTATTATCTAAAAGAATTTCAGGAATTTTACCAACAACATTTAACTTTAAATCGGTTTTTTCTTGAGGTGATAATTTTCCGTTAGTCACTTTTTCAAGTTCATCTAATACCTTTGTTAATTGTGAACCAATAAATACTGAAATAATTGCAGGAGGAGCTTCATTTGCACCTAATCGATGGTCGTTATTTGCGCTTGCAATCGATGCTCGTAATAATTCTTCGTAATCATTAACTGCTTTAATCGTGTTAATAAAGAACGTCAAAAACTGAAGGTTCTTCATTGGTGTACTACTCGGGCTTAATAAATTTACACCTGTACTTGTACTTAAAGACCAATTATTATGTTTTCCACTTCCGTTAATTCCTGCGAAAGGTTTTTCATGAAACAACACTTTAAAGTTATGTCTTTCAGCAACTTTTTCCATAATATCCATTAATAATGAATTATGATCTACTGCAAGATTCGCTTCTTCAAAAATTGGTGCTAACTCAAATTGGTTGGGTGCTACTTCATTATGTCTTGTTTTAACAGGAATACCAAGAAGCATGCATTCGGTTTCAAGATCTCGCATATAATTTAAAGCTCGGGTTGGTATCGAACCAAAATAATGATCATCAAGTTGCTGACCTTTTGGGGAAGTATGCCCTAAAAGCGTTCGTCCCGTCATAGAAATATCGGGTCTAGAGTCGGCCAGTGATTTATCGATTAAAAAGTATTCTTGCTCCCATCCAAGCGTTGAAATTACTTTAGTTACATTTTTATCGAAATACTTTGCAACCGATGTTGCAGCACTATCTAGCACTTGAAGTGAGCGCAATAAAGGTGTTTTGTTATCGAGTGCTTCTCCTGTATATGCAACAAAAACCGTTGGAACGCAAAGTGTTGTTCCATAAATAAAAGCCGGAGAAGTTGGATCCCAAGCTGTATATCCTCGTGCTTCAAAAGTATTTCTAATTCCTCCATTCGGAAAACTTGAAGCATCTGGTTCTTGTTGAACTAATTGTCCACCTCCAAATTTTTCAATTGCTTGACCATTTTCAGTTGTTTCAAAAAAAGCATCATGCTTTTCGGCAGTTGAACCCGTTAAAGGTTGAAACCAATGTGTATAATGTGTGGCTCCTTTTGTAATTGCCCATTCTTTCATTCCTATTGAAATATGGTCGGCAACACTTCTATTTATTTTTGAAGCATTTTCGATAGCATCTATAACAGATTTGAATGAATCTTTAGTGAGGTACTGTCGCATGGCAGTTTCATTAAAAACATTCTTTCCGAAGATAGAAGAGCGTCTTTCTGGTTCATTTACCGTAACTGGCTTACGGCTGCTTGCTTCTTTTAAGGCTTGAAATCGTAAAGTTGACATAAAAAAATATTATATTTGTTATTTAACGCAACAAAAGTATACTTTTTTATAAACACCCCCTACTTTTTTACAGTAAGTTGTTAATAAATTGTTGTTTTTATTAACAGACCCCCTATTTTTTATAATAACTATAATTATTTTACAATAGATAGGCCTATAAATATAGCATAAGCAACAAAAAGAATAATTCCCTTATAACGGCTTATTAAAAAACGTTTAGGAAGAAATGCTAATGGAATTAAAATAGCTGCAAAACCTAGCATCCAGAAAATATCGAAGTTTAGAAGTCGTTCACTTTTTGGGCTTATAGGTTGTATAATTGCTGTTATACCTAATACAGAGGCTATATTAAATATATTGGAACCAATTAAGTTTCCTAAAGATAACGCCTTTTCCTTTTTTAAAGCGGCAATAATCGAAGCAGCAAGTTCAGGAACACTTGTACCTATTGCAATAACCGTGACGCCAATTACGGCCTCACTTACTCCTACACTTTCTGCAAGTGATTTAGCGCCATTAACTAATAATTCACTTCCACCCCAAAGTGCAGCACCACCAATTAATAACCAAATAGTGATTTTAAAATTAGATACTATTTGTAATGCATCGTTTACATCTTCTGTTTGAACTTTTTTATGTGATCTTCGAGCTCTTCTAATTAAAAAATAAAGATAAACTACTAAAGCAAGAATAAATGCAATTCCTTCAGAAGTTGAAATAACATTTCCAGATTGTAAGAAAAAATACATGACAACCGAAAAAAGCATCATTACAGGCCAATTAAATTTGTAAAAATCCTTATCGATATGCAGTGTCGAAATAATTGCTGTAATACCCAAAACGAGTCCTAAATTTGCAATATTAGAGCCTATTACATTCCCTAAAGAAATATCGGCAGAACCATCTAAAGCTGCATTAATACTTACTAATAACTCGGGGGCAGAGGTTGCAAAAGATACAACCGTTAGTCCGATAACCATTTTTGAAATATGGAATCTAAATGATAATGCCACCGAAGATCGCACCAAAAATTCGCCACCAACAACTAATAAAATTAATCCTATTAGAATATAAACTATACTCATTTAATACGTCTATTTATTTCGCGAAGATACTATTTGAATTAGGAATTAGTATTAATTGGTTCAAAATTTGTGGCAATATTCGAAAATAAACTATATTACATTTATGATGCAATTTCGAATTCTGTTTTTATGTGTTTGCTTTAGCACTAGTTTTGTTCATTCCCAGAATTACGCTGAAGTTGATAAGATTATTTATTCATACCCTAAATATTTCAGCTCCCTCGATTCTCTTGCAAAACGTATTGATTACGATTTTCATTCAGAAGAAAATAAAATACGGGCTATCTATAAGTGGTTGGTATTAAATATTACTTATGGTTTTCCTGAAATTGAAGAAACCCAAAACATCTGGTTATATTATTATAGTGAAGAAGATCGCGAAAATAAAATTAAGGCAATAATTGAAAAACGATTAGAAGAAAAATTAAAGCAAAAAAAAGCTGTATGCAATGGGTTTAGTGGTATTTTTAAAAGTGTCTGTGATCGTTTAGGAATTGAAGCTGTAATAATATACGGCTTTAGTAAAACAAAAATAAATGATATTGGTAACGAAAGAAGTTACAAAGATCATTCGTGGAATGCTGTTAAAGTAAATGGAGTGTGGAAACTTTTGGATATTACTTGGTCTTCTAGTTATGAAAATAATGACCAACAAACTTGGAGTAAATCGGCAAGTGAATTTTATTATTTCACCATTCCATCTGAGTTTGTTACAAATCATTATCCAATAAATACTTATTGGCAATTATTGCCAAATCCAATAAGCAAAAAGATGTTTTTTCAAGACCCTATCTTTTACCCTTCATATTTTAAAAATTTTATTTTATTAGCAAACGAACAACAAGGCGTTGTTAATATTTCAAAAAATAGAATTAAAATATACTTTGATTCTTTTCCAAAAAACAAGAACTTTTATTATTCATTTAATGGAAGTAATATCGTGGAACCCTTAGTGAAAATTAGACGTACTCAGAATAATCAATACGTTGCAATTTTACATACAAGTGGAAAAAAATACACTCAACTCACTCTTTTTGAGGAATTTACTCCAGTATTAGATTTTAGAATTAATGTAGAAAAATAGAAAAAGAGCCATCAAAAACATACAAAAAAGAAGATGGCCCTTAGTAATTAATCTTGATTTTATCCAACTCCCGTGTTGCTATAAAATCATAAGAGTTGTAAAGGTGCTAAAACATAGTGTTTCATACAATAGGAAAAACCCTGTTTTTACAACAGGGTTTTTCCTATTTTAATAGATATACTACTTTGTGAAACGATACATTTAGTACTATTATTTTACTCTTTTCTTTATATAAAAGAATAATAAAACACCAACAATTATTAGCGGCCAAATATAAATTATACCTAAAATAATGGCTTCAATTATATCCAAACCAGCACTAAAACCATCTTTAATTTTAGATAAAAATGTTTTCTTATAACTTATAGGCTCTTCAGTATACTCGACAGTTTCGTATAAATCGATTTGAATTGTACTATAAGAAACTTTATTTGATAAATATTTTAATCTCCCTTGCGCCGACTCAATTTCTTCCTGAATAATGCGAAGTTTCTCCTCGGTTGCTAAAATATCTTCGACTGTCTTGGCATTTTTTCGAAGTATGGTTTCATATCGTTGTTTAACTTCAAGTTTTGTTTTTAAACGTGTTTCGATATCGATATACTCCTCGGTAACATCTTTTGTTGTAATATTTTCATAATCAACAAATTCTGCTATATTACTTATCGAATCTAATAGATCATCGAAATATTTTTGTGGCACTTTAATGGTAAATCTATTTTCTATTTGGTACGGATTGTTTTCAAATCGTAAATCAGATATATACGCATCAAACTGATTTATTATTAATTTTATTTCTTGAGTAGCTTTTTTTACTTCTTCTACTTTGTATCGAGCTGTTGCCGATTTGATTAATTTTAAATCTTGTGGATTAGCACTTATTATTTCATCTTTTTCAATTTCTTTATAACTTGTCTCTTCAATTATATCAACGCCTTCAAATTTGTTTGAAATATCTGTTGACATTACTGGCAATTTTTCGTTGTAACTGCTATTGCTACAAGCTGCTAAAAAAAATAGTAATAAACTAATAGTTAAAAATCTTCTTGCAAATTTTAATTGTTTTGTTTTCATAATTTTATATTTTTAAGAATTAATGAGACAAACCTAGAACAGAAAGGTTTTTATACATTGAATAACACTTGTAAATCAATTGTAAGTTATTTTACAAGTATTACATAACTGATTAATAGATATTTATAACCTTTGAATACAATCGATACGCAATATTTTATATTACTAAAAGAAGCCATTGCAAAGGTTTTTTTAGAAAAATATAGTGCTTCGACTTTAATTGAAAATTGGAAAGGAGAGGATATTATCGCTTTTCAAGAAGATTTATTTAGTAAAGTTAAAATGAAGGTTAGCGAAAAATGGTTTTACACGTACTTTAAAAACGACATTAAAAAGCTTCCGAGAATAGATATGCTAAACATGCTTAGCAAGTATGTTGGTTTTTTAAATTGGAATGATTTTAAAAATGCGAATAAGAGAACTATTCCAGCTTCAAAAAAAAATACGCTGAAAAAGTTTCTTTGGCTTTTACCTATAATACCAATTATTATAATTGCAAGCATGTCTTTTAAAAATGAGTTTCAATTTTGTTTTGTAGATGAAAGCAATCAAATAACTACAATTCCTTTAAATATTACCATACTTCAAAAAAATGAATCGCCTTTATATTTAAAAACAGATAGTACGGGATGTTTTACATATAAAACTAAAGAAAAGTTAATAACATTTATTGTGAAATCGCCCTATCATAAAACAGATACGATTGTAAGAAGTATCGATTCAAATAATAATAAAACAGTAAAATTATTAACCGATGATTATGCGTTAATGCTTCACTATTATTCGAATGGAAACGTTAATGACTGGAAAAAGAGAAAAGCCCAATTAGAACAGCTTTTTGATGATGATGCGCAAATTTATCAGTTATTTTCAAATAATATTGGAATTGAATTATTTTCGAAAGAAGAATTTATTCGGAAACTCACTACCCCAACAAGTAGCTTAAAAAACATTAAAATAATTGATAAGTCGTATAAAAATGGAAAGATTGTAAAACTTAAATTTATAGTAAAATGAAAAGGGTATTATATAGCATTTTAATTCTTTTCTTTTTTTCTTGTACCAATGCAAGTAAAAATGAAGCCTCTCCAACTTTAGATGTTTCAGAAAATGAAAAAACAGTAGAAGAAATAGAAGAAACAACTGAAGCTTTCACTTATCAAAACCTTTCAAAACAAAAACTTCAGGAGTTTTACGATTTACTATTGTTGCAAAAAAACCATCCCGAATTTAATGAAGATATTTCTATACAATTAAAAGGTATTTCAGAAAAAAACATAAATGTTCCAAAAACAGCAACTCAAGTTTCAGTAAAAGAAATTAAACAACTTAAAGAAAACGAAGTAATTTCAGATTCAATTACAAAGGTATTTTTTGAATATAAATTAGATTTTAATGGCGTCACTAAAATTGACACAATAACAGCTATTGTTATAACAAAACAAGTGCTAATTAATGATGAGCAGCAAATTTTTACTAAACTGAAATTTGTTAAAAATTAGTGATTTTAAATTTTATTTTTAGAACTGTTCTAACAAATAATTAATTAAATCGGTAGTTGTTACAATACCCACAAGTTTATCGTTATCGATAATTGGTATAGCATGAAACTCTTTTTTTGAAAGAATTTCGGCTACCTCTTTTATGGTCGTGTTAGGCGCTACACTAATTAAATTTTTTGCCATAACCTGTTCGATCGAAAACATATTGTAAACGATAGAATCGACACTGCCAGAATCTTCATCGACGGCATCTGCAAAACTAATTCGCAATAAATCGGTATAACTTAAAATACCAATTATTGCTTCACCATTCACTACAGGAATATGCCGTATGTTTTTAGATTTAAATATACTCTCGGCTGTTTCAAGACTATCAGAATTATTAAGCGTTATTACATCAGTTGTCATTATTGCTGAAATTGGTGTTCTTTGTTTCATGTGTCTATATTATTTTATTAAATCGGTTATATGCTGTTCTCTATTAGTCATTCCTTTGGATGTGAAAAATTTTAACATGCTCGTTTCATAATATTAATTGTTTTAAATTTATTAGTAAAGTTCGGAATCATTAGACTTAAAAAGAATGATATTAATCAGTTTATAAAATTTTGCCAATAGATTTTGAAAATTAAAATATAATGTTAACTTTGTATTTCAAAGTACTTTATTATGAGCGAACAAGATTATTTAAATGACATTAGTGAGATAAAAAACTTGATGAGCCGTTCTTCACGTTTTATTTCTCTTAGCGGACTTTCAGGTATATTCGCTGGCTTATATGCTATTATAGGTGCGTTTATTGCTTATCTATATGTTTTTCCGATAGGCGAATATTTAGTTTTACATAGTTGGAATTTTAAGATGGCAATTGTAATACTCATTATTATTGCCTTTTTAAGTATGGTTACAGCATTTTTTCTTACAACAAGAAAGGCAAGAGTTAACAATGAAAAAATTTGGGATAAAACTACTAGAAGATTACTTTTAAATTTTATTATTCCATTAATAACAGGTGGTATTTATATTATAATAAAACTAAACAGTCAACATTACGGTTTAACTGCATCTTTAATGCTTATTTTTTATGGCTTGGCGCTCGTAAATGCTTCAAAATATACGTTAGGCAACGTTAAGTATTTAGGTTATGTTGAAATAATTCTTGGTTTAATATGTGCCTCTTTACCTGGCTACGGATTTTGGTTTTGGATAATTGGATTTGGTGTTATGCATATATTATATGGAAGTATTATGTACTTTCAAGAGAAAAAAACATAAAGTGGGTATTATTGATAACATAAATAAATTATTTGATCATCGTATTAGATTGGGCATTATGTCGATTTTAATGGTAAACGAACACGCCGATTTTAATAGGCTAAAAGAACTTTTAGATGTTACCGATGGAAACCTAGCTAGCCATACAAAATCGCTTGAAAAAGCCGAATATATTATTGTCGAAAAATCATTTATAGGTCGAAAACCAAACACACGCTATTTCGCAACAAAATTGGGGAAAGCCGAATTTAAAAAACATATTAATGCCTTAGAAAAACTAATAAAAAAGTAAAACATATATTTTTTATCTATTTACTTTGTATTTCAAAGTACTTTTAAATACTAATTTAATTATTAAACACAGAAACATGAAACAACAAAGAAGCAAATTTGCAAACTGGCTCCGAAATTCGATTACAGCACGAATGCTAATCGTAGGATTTTTATTATTAGTTTTACTCATTCCTTTACAATTTGTAAAAAGTTTAATACAAGAAAGGTCCTATAGGCAGGTAGAAGTAATACAAGAAATAAATAGTAAATGGGGAAATGAAGTACTTCTCTCTGGTCCAATCTTAAAGATTCCGTATAAAACCTATAAAGAAGAAACCGAATTTAATAAAGAAACCAAAAAGTATGTCAAAAAAACAGAAACTATCATACGTTATGCCTTTTTGTTTCCAGACAAATTAGACATTAAATCGAATGTTTTAAGTAAAGAAGAACCCTTAAAAAGAAGTATCTACGAATCGGTTGTTTTTACGGCAGATATGCAAATTTCGGGAAACTTTCCGAAGATAGACTTATCGAACAACGACATTTTAGATAGTGATATTCTATGGGAAAAAATATCGGTACTTATACAAACATCAAATTTAAAGGGTATTCGAAACACAGTTGAAGTAAACCTAAATTCGCAAACACTTCAAATGAACCCAAAACACAATAACGATTACCTAAATACCATACAATCTGGTTATATTAAAAACCTTTTTGAAACTTCTGATGCCGCTATTCCCTTTTCTTTTAATTTAAAAGTAAATGGTAGCGAAAGCCTCAAGTTTATTCCTGTCGGAAAAGAAACAACCGCTGCTATGAATTCGAACTGGCATTCGCCAAGTTTCGATGGAAACTACTTACCCGAAGACGGCTCTAGAGAAATAACCGAAACTGGCTTTAAAGCATCCTGGAAAGTACTTCAAATTAATCGCCAATTTGAGCAAGTGTTTTTTGGTTCTTTGCCAAATTTAAAACCCTATGCTTTTGGCGCAAAATTAATTATTCCTGTAGATGAATATCAAAAAAGTGAGCGAACTGCAAAATATGGTTTTATGGTTATTGGCCTAACGCTATTAGTGTTTTTACTTATTCAAATAGTGAGTAAAATCTACATACACCCGTTTCAATATGTCATGATTGGTTTGGCTTTAGTGATGTTTTACACCTTACTTATTTCAATTTCGGAGCATAGTAATTTCTTTAAAGCATACTCGATTGCAGCAATTTCGGTTCTCGGGCTTATTACATTTTATTCGAGGGCAATTTTAAAGGGCTTTAAGTTTCCAATATTAATTGCGGCTTCGCTCGGCGGACTATACAGTTTTATATATGTAATTATTCAGTTAGAAAATTATGCACTATTAGTTGGCAGTATAGGTTTATTCGTAATTCTTGGAATCATCATGTTTGCTTCTCGCAAAATTGATTGGGGAAATGAACAATAAAATATGGATTCCCGCTTCTGTGGGAAAGACAATAAAGTATTAATTGCTGTTTGATTGATTCAGTAAAGCGAATGTATCGAAACAGTAAACAATTTGTCTGTTCAAGCGTAGTCGAGAACTATATAAGGTCTCAACTACGCTCGACCAGGCTTTAAAAAAGTAAAAAACCTACTTCATTTAAAATACAAGTATGAAAAACTCAAAAAAACTACTATTCTTAATCTGTTTTACCCTTCTGTTTTCGCTTTCTTCAAACTATTTAATTAAGATAAATGCGAATCATAAAACCTATTCTGAAACAAACCTAATTCCAAAAAATAGAGTTGGTCTTGTTCTGGGAACAGGAAAATACAATGCAAAAAAAGAAATAAATGCTTGTTATAAAAATAGAATTGAAGCAACACTTAAGTTGTTTAATGCACAAAAAATTAATCTTGTTTTGGTGAGTGGAAGCAATAAACAAAACGAACTACAATCGTATAAACAAGACTTAATTAATGGCGGAATTCCAGAAAATAATATTTATATGGATTATTCTGGGTTTAGAACGATCGATTCGGTTATACGGGCAAAAGAAATCTATGGCTTAGAAAAATTTACTATTATCTCTCAAAAATTTCATAACGAACGTGCGATTTATTTAGCTGAAAAAAAAGGCTTACAAGTAGTTGGTTTTAATGCTAAAGATCCAAAAAACAAGTACACCTTAAAGAAGTTAATAAAAGAATATATTTCGAAAACCGTCGCTCCTTTAGATATATTCTTTAATACTGAAGCTTCTTATTTAGGTGAAAAATCAAAAATTTAAAACTATGAGATCTATTATATTTAATCATTTTCGAAAAATAACTTTTCTTTTTTTATGCGGAAGTTTTAGCCTCTTATTACTTATGATTCGAATAAAAATTACAGAAGATTTTTTCTTTCTTTTTTTGGTTTGGAATTTATTTCTCGCTGCAATTCCTTTTATTATTTCACTAACAGTTACAAGTAATAAAAGTTTGCAAACAAATAAATTATTTCTCTTTGTGTTTTTTATAATTTGGTTACTTTTTTTACCAAACTCTTTTTACGTCATTACCGATTTAGTACATCTTCGACATTCGTCTTTAAACTTAGTATGGTTCGATAGCATCATGTTATTTTCTTTTATAACAACTTCTTTAACAGCCGGTTATTATTCTGTATTTGAGTTTCGGAAAGTGTTTCTAAAATTTTTTTCTCCTAAAAAAACCAACTTTTTAATTATTATAATCTTTTTTTTATGTGGCTTTGGTATCTACCTTGGGCGGTTTCTTAGGTGGAATAGTTGGGATATCATTAATAATCCAAAAACATTATTTACAGACATAGTAATTCGTGTTTTAAACCCAATTCAATATGCCGAAACATGGTTTATAACATTTGGTTTCGGTACTTTTATTACGCTATATTATCTATTATTCACAAACCTTAAAACAACAAATGTTTCAGTTTAATTCTCGATATTTTTTAACTTTTCTATTATTATTTTCTTCGGAAGTATGTATCGCAGTATTTTCAAAAAATCATTTTATACGGTATTTCATAGGCGATGTTTTGGTCGTTGCCCTTCTCTACTGCTTCATTAGAAGCTTTATTGAAAATTCGATATACAAAACGATAATAGCTGTCTTAGCTTTTTCTTTTCTTATTGAAGCACTTCAGTATATTAATTTTATAGAATATATCGGACTTAAAAAATACCAACTTGCAAAACTAATATTGGGCACTACTTTTAGTTGGGGGGATATGCTTGCTTATACAATTGGAGCTTTGTTTATACTTATTTCTGAAAAGCTTTTCAAAAATATATAATCATATCGGTTTGTGTATGAAACGTAGCGGTTTTAACTTTTTTTATTCAGTTAAAGATAAACAATTTTATGAAAACAAAACCCTCAATTTATCCATAAATAAAGTAATGTTTTATGCACGTTGTTGTAAGAAATTACACCATACTATTAAACTCCATATATCATTAAATTCCAAATAAAATGTATAATTATTGCAAAAGCTATACCCGCACGAATTCTAACGTAGCTAAAAACAAATGCCATAATAAGTTGAAATATAGTTGATGGCAAATAGCTCAAACTTAAATCCACTGAATTAAAAAAATGTGCAAAAGCAAATAAAAAGGCACTCGAGTATACTATATATTTGAAATATTTTTTCCAAAATTGATTTAATATTTGACTATTAAGTTTTGCTATTAAAAAGGAAATAGGAAATATAATTAATATCAATATACCTGATTCTATTAAACCTTCGAACTCAAAAGTCATATTATGAAAAATAATTTTTTTAAAGTAGATGACTATGATTCCAGTAATTGAAATAGAGAATAATAATGGATTGAATTTTGTTAAAAAACCTCTAAACGAAAATTCTTCATATACAGCTACCATTGAAAACAAAATAACTGGATGATATAGCTTTAAAACATTTAGGTGCATTGATTTTGGTGTGTCATCAAGAAGCAATGTATATATAGAATATATTATGATAGTGGGAACAAAAAATAATATAAATAGAATTAGTGAATTAAATGTTAAAAAAAATTAGAACGAATACCTTCTTTGGCAATTAAGTAATTAGGGTTTTTAAGGAATGAAAAAAAGTTTTTCCAATCGGTTATAATTTTCATTTTAGAATTATTCGTTTAATCAGTTTTCTTTAGATTCTATTGTTTTTCGGAATTAAATTTTCCAAAATGCCATAATATTCCACAAGGATCGTGAAGGAAAAATTCGTTTCCCCATTCGTTATATTTTATTTCAGACAATCGCACATTTTCATACTTTTCAGTCAATCTTAAACTCTGGATATTTTTCAAATTACTTTCCAAATCATCTAATTCGATGAAAATCATCGAGTTGTCAATCCAATCTTTTACATAAGCGTCTTGTAAATAAAATCCAAATTTTCCAATACTGAAGTAAGACATTTTTTTAGACGTAATTATTTCCTTAAATCCTAGTTCCAGATAAAAATTCCGCGAAATATTATAGTTTTTAGAACCAATAAAAGGTCGGATAGATTTTCCAGTTATTTTCATTTTGAGCGTTTTTGTTAAATTACTTACAACTTATAATAAAATATCTTTTTTGCACGAATATTATTTATGGATTCCATCCC
>Ga0256847_1000627_pt1 | contig 21391 bp, 18 predicted proteins | sample TeddybearmetaG_FD_189099 | JGI IMG/M metagenome (GOLD analysis project Ga0256847, IMG submission 189099) | Hydrothermal vent microbial communities from East Pacific Rise, Pacific Ocean - Teddybear | ecosystem: Environmental > Aquatic > Marine > Hydrothermal vents | place: Pacific Ocean: East... | reverse complement strand
ATAAATGATGCCCTAATAACCATAGTGGTATGGCGTAGTCTCTATGGAATTCAATTTAACAACCCCGAAGTTTATCCCTGGGTCACAGATATAATGGACAACAAACGACCCGCACGGGAAAGAATAGCCATGCTGAAATATAGAATAGCACTGGATCACGGACGAATGGTGTAAATAGATGGCAGATAATAGAGGTTTATTAGGTGATAGCAGGGCCTTTACCGAGGCATTAGGGGATGGCGTATGGGATGCCGGCACGGGAATGGTCAAAGGACTGGGTGACTTAGCAAAAGGGGGCTATGAAATAGCCACTGATGCCAATGCCAGAGAATCGGCCTGGGAAACAACAAAACAACTGGCTGATGCGGCAGCAGACTATAGCAAATCAGTCATAGAAAACCCGGGAGAAGCATACCGATATGCACGGGATGGCACACTGGCGGCTTATGACCGGTTTGAAGAAGCCAAAGACCTGGCGGCAGAAGAAGGTCGTTCAGCAGAGTTTTTTGGAGACATGGCCGGAGGTGCACTTTTTGAAGTGGGAAGTATACTGGTGCCCGTAGGGCTGGTGGCAAAAGCTGGAAAGCTGGGGAAAGTGGCCAGTGTAGCAGATGATGTTGCCGATGCAGCCAAGGCTGCAAAAAAAGTTGAGAATGCAGAGAATGTTCTTGGCGCAACTCAAAAAGCGAAAGCAGCTTCAGTTAATCCAGTGATAAAAGAATTCGATGATAAGGTTTCTCCTGTTCAGAGATGTCCTGTTGCTGATTCTGATGTTGGGGTGAAGAATAGTAATTTACCAAATGATATTAATGACGATTATGGTGTAGCATTTTTTGGTGAAGATAACCTTGCTTATTACACTCGTGAAAATGCCACTATAGGTCGTGAGGGTAAGTCTTTTTTTCTAATGCCTATTGAAGATTCTGCAATAGTTAAAAACGCTTCTGATGCTGCTCGTTATACTGGCAGAGCTCCCTCTGCTGAAAAAGCATATTTAGAAGGAGGAGATATTTTTGGCTTAAGTTTTCCGACTAAAGATATGGAAACTACCAAACCATCGGCTACTGATGCTGGAGGGTGGCCACATTTTCTTGAAGGAGGGCATACAGCCATCAAAACAGGTAATGGTCTTAATGCAGGATATTTAGTTAACCCTACTAGAGAGTTTGTTGTCCCTGGAGGTAAAGTTGTTCCAGAGGGCTCAATGTTGTTTAAGCTTGGATCAGATGGCGATTGGATTCCCATAAGGAAATTTTAATGACTACTAAATGGGAAGAAAAAGGGTGTAGTATCTGTCGAAAGCTTTGGGAATCGGGTAAACGCCCCCCTGAGCTAGCAATCAATTTCGATTTACACTCGCGACTACACAAATGCTCTGTTTGTGGTACTTTTTGGGAGCAACTAGAAAGATATGCAGATACAATAAATGAAAGTGAAGCGAAAAAATTATTTCCAGATGCTTTCCTAAAAAATGGTGAATAAATATAGATATGGTTGAAAAATTAATTCCAGAAAATGAGCTGGAAGAATTGTTAGTGAAAACACAAGAAAAACAGATAGATTTTAGAGAATTTATGGACTCTTTTTTAAAAGCTGATTTATTTGTACCTAGTGGTGCCGAAGTTATGTCCGATGGAACAGGCATGACTCCTTTGCTTTTTAACAAAAATGATGTTCAGATGATGGGAGTGTTTACATCTCTATCTAGAGTTAATCTATTTAAGGATAAAACGCCATATTGTTTGTCAATGAAAGGAAGCGAACTACTTGCTCTTATGCCTCCTGAGGATGGTTTGGTTGTTAACCCTGGGTTCGATAAAGGATTTGATCTGCCTCCATCAGGCATTGAGAAATTACTAAAACTTGCAAAATCAAGAGAATAATCAAGGGGTAAAAGGGGGAGGCCAACTTGAAATATCAAAATGGTGTGTAATAGGCCGGAAAATATCAAGTTAGCTGACCCCTTGAACTTTTTATACAAATTCGTCATCATCAATAAGGTCTTTCTTTAAATCTTTTAAACAAATCCTGATCCAATCATACCAATGGAAATAAAATCGTACACCAAAGGACCGTAATCGACCCATTGCTGCCTGTCGATAATTTACTTTTACACGGAATAACGCCGCAAATCACCGGCAGCCAACAGCTGCATAGCGAGGCACGAGCGGCGCAGCTTTTGGTTGTCCGAGTGAATTTGCCTTGTTATGTTTAAATTGCTTCAATCAACCTCTGTATTCTTAGAATCTCAATTTCTATATCATTTGATAATTTGTGAAATTCTGAATCTTGGCGTACCAATTCTAATAATGCTTCCCTTTCATTATTTTCTATGTGCATTATGATTTGTGATGATATTTCATGAAATTCATTATGTAACTTAACTAATGTGACAAAATCTTTGTTCGTTTTAAAAAGCTCTCTAACATCATCTATCCATTGGCCAAGAGTACAATTATGTATGTCACCAATAAATTTCGCATTAAGTGATACGTCAGTAGCACCAAACATAGCAAGCACTTTATTAAGAAGGCCTGCATTAACATTCAGATGCTTCTCTAATAGGGCTATATTTATATCGCCCTTACTATTATTTACATAGTGTAAGAATGCATCTCTCCACTGAGAATGGCTTATTATGGCGTTTTCAAAATCCATGTTCTATACCTGATTTTTAGGAAACATAACGAGCCTGTAGAAAAACCCATAAATAAAAGGTTACTTTAGTTACTCGGTCATTTTTTTAATTTTCATCATTATGCCCAGTTTCTTGACTAACTTCTACTATTTCCTGTTTTCACTTGATTTATCTAGCCTTTAATTCGTGTTTCTTGGGTTTGTATGGGCTTTGGCCTTATTTCTCTGCCCTTATGCTGCTAAGTTTCCATAATTAGCCAGTTTCTCTATATTTTGTATCAGACAGAACAATTTCCACTGCGGGAAATAAGGGGCAGGTCTTTGATTTATGGTTTTTGTATAATCACGCTCACTGTAGAGTAGTGCAATTTAAAATAACCTCCTAATTCTTTTAAAGTATATCCTCCACTCGCAAAAGTGATCTTGCCAAATAGATATTCCTTTTGATTATCTCGGGATCATTTTACCAGTTCGCTTCATAAATCAAAGACCTGACCCCAAACATGTTTGTTTTAGTTTTGGGTTCTACTTTGTCCTACACAAATTGATAAATATCAAAACTCGATTTTAGAATTATTGCAAAATACAAGACTCTTTGGGTTCGTAACAATAAGCATCTCGATAAAATGTGGCATTGCAAGACTAGACCCCATACATCTTGTTGCTCGATATTGGCTTGAATGATAAGCATTTTGACCAGGTTATAACGCATCTGACAGCAACGTTGAACGAACTAGATATACCGAAAAATGAAATTGAAACCATAATAGGACTTCTAGAATTAACCCGGAATGATGTCTTAAGTCGTTAGCATAAGCAAATGTTCCTAAAGGATAAAAAAGTCCGATTTGGTGCATACCCTACGCCATCAACTTAGGCTATAAGGCATTCATCTCAGATGGGAGAGCATTCGCAACATTATGCCGACCTAGAAACGCATCACAATAATCTTGTCGACAGATAGTGATAAAACAATTCACCTACGAACCACAACCAAAGCAGAAGTACGACAGAAGCAATTATCCTAGAAAATTCAGTTGATCGCTTGGTTTTTACGTAACTTGTGTGTATTAAATGTATCAAAGGTATTTATCCATCCCCCATTGGGTGATAAAAAATCGCTACATGGTTTTGTTAATAAATCTGGACAAAAAACCTGCAAAATAGCGCTTGATAAGCAACTATGGCCATTGCCTACATGGATGTAGGTAAGGGGCGTAATCAGGACGAGGAAGCTTTATCCGCGAGCTTTTTTTGTCTTTGAAATACATGTATTAAATGCAGAAAATGCAGGAGCATTTTTCTGCCTTGCCCAGATTTTCCACAAAATCCGTGCTCAACTGCTTTTTCTAGAATTATAAAAGAACCCTGAAAATCGCTTATTGTCTTGTAGGCGAGTTACATCACACGCAAAACAGATCTGACAATCTCCGAGGGTTTCCACATGCTCGGCCCGGCCGTCCATTTGCCAGTGGCCTCGTTGCCGTAGACAAAGAGTCCACCATGTTGAGTCTTATCAGCGTCCAGAACAGGATCTGGATCGAAGATGCCGAGGCGATGGCGCAGCAACTCGATATCATCGAAGTCGCCGGTCAGGAATGACCAACCCGGTTTTGCGCCGAAAGCGGTAGCGTAACGTTTGAGTACTTCGGGTGTGTCTGTTTCCGGATCTAGCGTAATGGAGTATATAAAGACATCCCGTCCCAAATGATTACCAAAGCTTTTCTGCACACGAATAAGGTTTGCTGTCGACAGGGGACAGATCCCACTGCAGGCAGTGAAAAAAAAGTTGATCATCACTACCTTTTCCCGCAGAAGATCATCATAGAAGAAGACTTTCTGGTTCTTCTCGTTCGTTAGTTCGACGTTGGGAATATAGTTTTCCATCCAGGTTTGTGCCGAATCCTTGATTCGGTGAGAACTTATATTCAGGTTTGATTTAGATGCGGATATGCCGTTCCCCGGTTCCGCGTGATTGCCGCTAAGTGGCGTACAGCCAGCCAAAAACGCGACTGCCGAAATTGATATTTTTCTTCTGCTCCAGTTCATATTGATATCCTCATCGCTTATACCACATCAAACCTGCCCATCATAAACATGTCTTCATGTTCAAGGGTGTGGCAATGGAAAACAAAGGGGCCGGTGAAGTCCCTGAACTTTAAAAAGATCTCAACTTCATCGTTGGGCCCCAGAATAAAGGTATCCTTCTTGGCGATACCATCCCGCTCATGCAGAGGAGGCAACTTACCGTTGCGGCGGATCACCCGGCCAAATTCAGAGTGGATATGGATCGGATGCCACCATCCGCCTGACTTGTTAACTAGACGCCAGATCTCGGGCTCACCGAGGTGTGACTCAGCCAGCGCCTGGTTACGGTCAAAAAACTGGTGATTAATCTGCCAGGCTCCATGGCGCCGTTCAAATTCAAAGGTTTTTACTGTTGCCTGCGCCAGAACGTTGTCAGAAATTGGCTCGAAGGGGCGCAACATATCCGGTACTTCACTCATGTCTACGGCTTCTTCGCCCACGATGAATTTAAGGAACCGTGTACCCAGGTTGCGTAGTTTCGGGCTATCAAACTTACCTTTTGGCCCGCGGCCATCATCTTGCTCGAGCCGGTCCTCAAAGTACAGCACATCACCGGTGTTGTATTTGCTGAAATCAACCACGATTTCGAAACGTTCCGCCATCGCAATCAGAAAGCTTGTTTTGTCGCGTAACGTGCGGCTCAGCAAGCCACCATCCGTTGCGATCATGTCGAAGGGTTGCTCACGGCCGTTCTCATTGGTAAGAGACACATGATAGAAACGTGCATTCGAACCATTCAGTAAGCGAAAGCGGTATTTGCGCCGTTTAACATTAAAGTATGGCTGGACCTTACCATTAATGACATAGGTATCACCGAGGAAGCCGTCGTGGTCGAAAGGATTGTAGAACAACGAACCATCGTCCAGGAAGGTCTTGTCCTGTAGAAATATCGGTATATCATAGTCCCCGCTTGGCAGATGTAGCCCCCGTGGGCTGCTTTCATCGCCTATGTCCAGTGCTCCGTCGGTAGTTGCGTCTTCGTAAACCAGATGGAAACCGGCCAGCCCTTTGTAAACATTGGCCGCAGTGAAATCCTCAGCGTGATCGTGATACCAGAGTGTGGACGGAATTTCTGAATACTCGGCAGCACCGTCCATTAAACCGGGAGCTGCCATTGGATAGCTATAGGTATAGTGTTCACCTGGGCCAAACGTAAACGGCTGAAAACCGTCAATGTTGCCCGGAAAACCATCCGAGCGGCTAGGGTGGTGTCCCCCGTGCAGATGGACTGAGAGTTCTGGATGGCCAAACCCCTGATGTTCAATAGGCAGGTTGTTGAGGTGTTGCACGATCATCCCGTCTTTTATGTGTTGACTGGCATTTGCAATAAGGGTAGGCCCTAGAGCGAAGTTCCACTCACCATGCGGGACATTATTTGGCCGGTAACCCCAGATAGAGGTGGGTTGTGGCAATTGCGAATGAAACTGCACATAACGTTCCTCGGCCACAATCTTGTAAAAACGGGTTGTTTCCCCAATGAATTCCTCCCAGTCAGGGGCATCGAAGGGTTTAACAGGTTCAATCTCACTCGGTAGTGGCAAAGGGTCCAAGAATGGCGTAAGGGGTGGGCTTTGCACCCCGCCGTCGGCGAAAGCCTGGTTAATTCCAAAGCGTTTTAAATATTTGTTATAACTGAACGGCAATAAGGAGGCCGATCCTCCTACTGCTATGAATTTGAGTATATCTCTTCGTGAGAACATAAAATCCCCCTTGTTGATTAATTCAACGCAGAAAGGTAATTTTATTGTCCCAAATCGCTAGTTTAAAACTATGCACTTTCAGTGCAAGGCTTTAGCAATTAAAACAGCATCGCAAAGCGATACATTGTTTTACAACATAACGACTTTCAATCGTTTTTAAACAACCTATGGACTTTCAGTCCATAGTGGTTGAGTTTTTCCGGAGACATCCACTTCGCTAGTATGATACTATTTTGCGGCTTGTTTATTACCTCCTCACTAAAGTTTCAAGCTTTGTTAAAAAATAAAATATTGTGGTAATACAACAAGTCTTTTTTACGATTTATTTAGTATTTATGCCAGTAATATGCAAGCTCCAGTTTATTGTTTAAAAAATACCTTTCGGTATTTTAATAAGCAATTTACTAGCCATAAGATCTTTTATGGTAAAATTTTAAACCGTTTTGCAATACGCTTTGGTTCTCCAGTGTGCATCTATTAATGGCGACCACTTGCCAGATACCTGTATGAATCGGCATTATCAATGCTTTCAAGTCATTGATAATAAAATAATAGCCTGGCTAATTTGCAGTTTTCTTGCTTTAAGGTTATATGCGGGATGTTAACTGATTTGTGTTGTATTGATGCTTTATCAAAGTCTCTGAAACAATAAAGAAAAACTTTTATAAGGGTAGTTTGACCCCGTACTACTCGCAGAAATGATAATGCTTCATATCAATTCTGATAGCGGCATCGAGAATCTTCTACAAGGGCTTTTCACTGGGCGAATACCTAATTCTAAGTTAAATCTTATTTTGAGGTTATCTCTGCCCCCATTGATAGTCTTAGCCGGGATCTTATGCGTCGTGAAATTGCATCGACACAAACATTTAACAGCGCAGTTATAATTATTAATACCATCGCTCGGTCCAGACGTATATCCTGAATAGCACTATCAATATAAAAACCTAAAGTGGTTATTCCTAAAATACCTAAAATAGCGCTTTCACGTAGGATGATTTCCCATCGATAAAATAGAAATGCCATAAACTGACCATAGATGCGAGGTACAACTTCATAGGCATAACGGTTTAGACCTTTTGTAGCATCTAGCCGCAATGGTAAGGCATCACTATAACGCCCCATAAGGTGAGCGATGATGGCACCATTATGTAATGCCAATGCAATGATGGCTGGTAACATTGACGGTCCCCATAATGTCAATAAAATGAAGGCAAGTATATATTCCGGTGTAGAACGCATTACCACCAGAAAAAGATGCCCAACACTACGCGCAAATCGCGCAAAAAATAACTTTGAAATTAACGGAAACCATACCAGTGTGATAAAACCTGTCAGAATCAGAGCAAGCTGGGTTAATACTAGGGAGTTAACGATGCCCGGTAATGCCTCATTGATAAAAAGATGTGAAAACCAGAGCCAGAGTTCGCTTAAATCTTGTCCATTTCGTATCGGTAAAGGTATTATGTCCTGGGTAAAAAAACGATGTACATTGTCGAATGAAATGTGACTGTCATTAGCGATGATAAAAGGTGAGATGAGCAGGTAAACAGGTAAAAGTTTTGGCCTTACCCAGTATTTTATGCTGGCTATCAACAAATAGAATAGTATTAATAAAGCCCAGACCTCTGAATACTGGCCTTCTAAAAATGCGCTACTAAGGTAGTATCCAAGTGTGGGTAGACCAATAAAACCAAGTATTGTACTGGAACGTAAACCACATTCCAGGCGGTAACTGGTATAGGCGATAAAGTGTTGCCATAAATCGGGTAATCGAGCATAGAAAAAAGCGGATGTAAAACTACTACTATGACGGATAGTATCGAATGCTCGCCGGTCTCCTTCTTCAAGAATTTCGGCATAGACTTTAGCAAAAGTAGCTGCATAGGGTAGGCCAATAGCCAGTAGACCCGTCAAAGGATGCAAACCAAATATCTGTAAGAATATTAAGGCCCAGAATAATTCATGAACAGCACGTATTAATGCGCAGATGGTTCGAACTAATCTGAAATGAAATATCTGTGCCAAAGAAAAACCTATTACAGAGCCGGATGAAACACCGAGAATGGCAAAAGCGACGGTTTGTAATAAGGCATTTATTGGGCTTTCAATATGGTAGAGTGAGGGGCTTAACAGACCTGAAAATAACCGACCTAATTCAGCCATCGGGTCAAAGGTGTTTATAGTCAGATCAGCGAAAGGCAGGCAAGCAAGGGCGATCAATATAAATAACCCACTAATTTTCCAACGGCTAGGACGCTGAAAAATGCGGGCGTTATTCTCCATAAATATCTAGCAGGTCATTTCTGTTTAGACTTGTTGTTGGTGCGTCAATAGTTATCCTGCCATGATCCAGTCCGATAATACGGTCGCAATAAGTCAGCGCAAGGTCAATATCATGCATAGCTAGAACAACGGTATCAAAGTCATTGCATAATAGACTCATGACCAGTTTTGACTGATGTTCATCAAGAGAAGAAACGGGTTCATCAGCTAATAGAATATCGCTACCTTGCATCATTGCGCGAGCTACGGCTGTACGTTGTTGTTGCCCACCAGAAAGTTGGGCGACTGGCTCTAACAGTTTGTCGCTCAGTTTGATATTGTCAAGGATTTGTTCGACGTCTTGTAGCGGTTTTTTAAGTGGTTTGATCAAATTTACTAGGTTATACCACAGCGGCTGATATGCTAATTGTCCCATGTATACATTGTGAAAAACTGACAGGCTGGAAACCAGCCCATAGTCTTGAGGAACCAGTGATATATCTTGGGGACGTTGCTGATATAGAAGTTTAAGCAGGGTAGATTTGCCTGAGCCACTGTGACCAATCAAAGCCAGCTTCTGTCCGGCAGGAATTTGTAAGGTAATATCAACCAGTACATCTTTATTATTATATGAGGCATTTGCTGATTGCAGATGAAACATGATCAATCAATAAGTCCAATTTTTCTGGCGGTCTCCAAAATGGGCTGGTAATCGTTATTGCTGGCTTTAATGAAGCCACTTCGAGGAAAAGACTTTAGTAAGGCAGGATCTTTTATTTCCAGTAAGGCTTGCTGTACACGCGTTTTAAAACCCTCTCCCCAGAATTGGTCAACATCGCCACGGATAGTCCATTGGTAATCAGGGTAGGCGGGGGTCTTCCAGATTACCGATACTTTGCTGCTATCGATTTTGCCAGCCTTCATTTCCTTTTCCCATACTTTGTAATTGGTTGCACCAACTTGATACGCCCCTGTCTGAACCAAGGCAATAGTTCGTGAATGATTACCGCTAAATCCTACGCGTTTGAAAACCTCATTTGGCGGTTTTTTCAGGTTTTCACGAATAAAAAATTCAGGCATTAAACGACCGGATGTAGATCCTTTAGAGCCAAAGGTAAAGGTTTTGTCAGAAATATTTTTGGGGAAATCTTTTGAGGCTTGAAGGCCAGTACTGTGATGGGCTATAAAATAGGAGCGAAATTCAGTATCTTCTAGTCCCTGGGCTATGGCCTCTGAACCTGGAACCAGTAAACGTGCGCGAACTCCAGATAAGCCACCAAACCATGCGAGTTGGATTTGATTGTTACGAAATGCGGTGATGGCCGCAGAATAAGATTTCACCGGTATATATTTTACTGGAATACCCAGTTTTGTTGAAAGATAATCGGCCACTATTGCAAAGCGTTTAATGAGCTGAGTCTGATCCTGATCAGGGATGGCGGAAAACATCAGTGCTTTTGGGGCGCTTAATACGGTCGAAGAAAATGAGGTGACTAACAATGCCAGAAAGCTTGATTGAATAAATCTACGTAGTTTGGATTGCATCCTATTTGATCCGTTTTTAATTAGTTGCAGTTGATAAATAATAAAGGTTATTGGGGTGGACAAAAACATTAATATATTTAATGGATTTATTACTATACTCTCAAAGGCTGTCATTTCGACGAAAGGAGAAATCATATCTCAATGAAAACAAGAAATCTTTAAGGTCCTCCCTTCGTTGGAACTCGAGATGACAAAACGAATTTTAGTAAGTTGAAAAACTTCTCTAGTTAACCTGCTTGACTATAATTTTTTTAATAGCTTTCTCCATCCGTTTATTTCATTTTCAGGTGTAAACATTGCCTGTCTTGCGATACAGGATTGCTCCAACTGCTGATAAAATAGTTTATCTTTTTCGGCTCGTAACAAAAGTTCAGTTAGAGCCTGCGTATTTTCAACCGGGTAATATCCGGTATAATCTTCACCGAGTAATCCAATAGAGCCCTCAATATCAGATGCTATCACAGGGACGCCTGCGACAATCGCTTCAGAAATAACATTTGCTCCGCCTTCCATGCGTGAGGGCAAGACTAGTAAATTGGTACGTTGATATATCTGTCGAATTTTGTAATGGGTAACCTCCTCATGCCAGGTATAACGCGAGTTTATTTTCATTTCAGCTTTGGCTTTATCTGCCCATTCAGGGTTATGAGCCTTACCGTATTGATGGATATTAATGCGACTGCTGGTGGGCAGGTTGCGAACTGCCAGTGCCGGTCGCAGTGGGTCTTTTTCTTCACGTAGATGACCCATAACAGAGATGTGAAAATACCGTTTATAAGGATCACGATTTGAAATAGCTTCAGCGGACTGATGAATCACGTTCATCTTGTATCGTTGATCAGGTGGAAGCGTATTACTGATTAAATCATGCAGCCCCACCAGATGATGTGCCAGCCGAATGGATTGTATTGTTGCTTGTGGATGACTATGGATAAAACGGTAGGCATCAGTGCCAGTGATGGCGACAATTAATGGCCTATCAGGAAACTTTTCGGTAAACTGCTGTATGGCATCGGCACTGCGCCAGGCGTGCAGGGCAAGCATCATATCCGCATTTTGATTTTCATAGCGCATACTGATTTCAACGCTATGTCCTAAATTTCTGAGAATATGAGCCCAGCGGGTTGCGGTTGCCCGGTTGCCCGCTCTGGATTTAGGCGGTGCTGGAGTAACTATAATTATACGCATAAAATATTAGAGTTATCAGCGAATACGCAGATACTATAATCTAATTTCACATAGATGACATAAATTAATATGCGTGGGACAATGCGACAAAATCATTAAAATCACAGTAACTATTCAGCTCACCCCTGAGAATCTCCATAACTGCATTGAAAGTGCTCATTTATACGTATAAACTGTGCGCTTTCACCTGGTTCTGAAGCCTCTCAGGGGCAATCTGAACAGTTACGGACGTTGAGCTGAATAGTTACAAAATACAAATGATATGCAGACTTTAAATCCTTTAATAATTGCACAACAGGCGCAGGACGCGCATGATAGAACTTTGGCTCTGATCCAGGGGCTTAATGTGGAACAGATGATGGGGCCTATGTTAGCGACGGTAAACCCACTGCTTTGGGAAATAGGCCATGCTGCTTATTTTTATGAATGCTGGGTATTACGTTATCACTTACAACAGGGGTCAATTAGAGATGACTCCGATAGCCTGTATGACTCGATTACTATCGCACATGATGATCGTTGGGACTTACCGTTACCAACGTTGGCTGAGACGCAGGATTATATTCAAACGGTTCTTGATAATATCAAAGAATGCCTGTCTTCAGGTGATGATGAAAAACGGGATTATCTAGCTCAATATGCTGTGTTTCACCACGATATGCATAATGAGGCCTATACCTATACTCGGCAAACACTTAATTATCCGACGCCATACGCAGCAAAACCTGAAGCCCAAATTAACAATGTAGGTGGCTTGATTGGCGATGTACAGATTCCCGGAGGTGTTTTTATGTTAGGTGCAACACGGCAGGATGACTTTGTATTTGATAATGAAAAATGGGCGCATGAAGTTGAAATTAAACCCTTCAATATTGCCAAAGCAGCCGTTAGCAATGCGGATTATTTAAAATTTGTAGAAGCAGACGGTTACCACCAAAAAAAATATTGGGATGATGATGGCTGGTTATGGTCACAGGCAGCTAATTTAGATCACCCCATATACTGGCGCAAGCGTGAGAAAGAATGGGAGATAAAACAGTTTGATCAGTGGAATCCGATGTCAATGAATGCTGCAATTATCCATGTCTGCTGGTTTGAGGCTCAAGCTTATTGTCGTTGGGCAGGAAGGCGTTTGCCTACTGAAGTTGAGTGGGAAGTCGCTGCGTCAGCACAAGCGAGCCCAGATGGAAAAACATTATCTTCAACTAAGCGCCACTTTCCCTGGGGTAATGAATCACCGCGCGCAGATCAGGCCAATCTGGATGGATTTGCCTTGGGTACTGTTGATGTAGGCGCTTATGCTACCGGTGATAGTGCTTTTGGTTGTCGTCAGATGATCGGTAATGTATGGGAGTGGACGCAAGATACTTTTGGCCCCTATCCTGGGTTTGAAGCGGATATGTATCAGGATTATTCTCAACCTCTGTTTGGTATTACCAAAGTATTACGAGGAGGTTCCTGGGCTACCCGGGCAAGAATGATCAGGAATACCTGGCGTACATATTATGGCCCAGAGCGGAATGATGTTTTTGCCGGTTTTCGAACCTGTTCATTAGCAGAGTAACAGTTCCATTGAATAACAATAACATTCAATTTCATGATTTACATTCCAGTCGCAATGAGTTTGCCAGTGATGTATTGTCAGGACTGAGTCATCGACCCGCATCCATACCCCCTAAATATTTTTACGATACAAAAGGCTCTAAATTATTTGATGCCATTACCGAGTTGCCGGAGTATTACCCGACTCGGACCGAGATTGGTATTTTATCTATTAATGCTGCTCAGATTGCCCAGCATGTGGGTACCGGTAGTCTGTTAGTCGAACCCGGCGGTGGTAGCTGTGCCAAAGTACATATACTGCTACAAGGCCTGAAACCTCGCGCTTATGTGCCGATGGATATTTCCAAAGATCATTTACAACTGGCAGCAGAAGAGTTGGCAATTGCCTTCCCCTGGTTAGAGATCCATGCGGCCTGTACAGATTACACCAAAGAAATGTGTTTACCACCGAGTGCGCCTAAAGGCACACATGTTGCATTTTTCCCAGGATCCAGCATTGGCAATTTTGATCCTGACGGAGCTGTAGATTTTCTGCAGACGATTGTTGATTTAGTGGGTCCTGGAGGTTACCTGATCATCGGTGTAGACTTGAAAAAAAATAAACAGATACTTGAAGCCGCTTATGACGATGCGGCAGGCATCACTGCTTTGTTTAACCTGAATTTACTGACCCGTATCAATCGTGAACTGGATGGAAATTTTGATCTTTCCAAATGGCAGCACAAAGCCATATATAATGATGAAGTTGGCCGCATTGAGATGTATCTGGTAAGTCAAATGGATCAAACGGTAAAGATCAAAGATAGTGTGTTTAGTTTTGCTAAAGGCGAAACTATTCATACAGAAAATTCCTATAAATATACCCGCGATGAATTTATAACACTGGCTGCAAAAGCAGGTTTTCAATCGGAGGCATTATGGGTAGATGAAAATAACTTATTTAGTGTTCATCTGTTTCGCGTACAAGATATTTAAAAAGGGCCTTCTACAGCGAGATGCCTGCATGGAGGAAAGTAGTTCAATGCACTAGTACTCTTGCAACTTTGCTGTGATGGATAAAAAACTTAGTTCCCACGGTCTCCGTGGGAATTCACACATGGATGCTCCTGCGTCCCGTGAAGAGGGGCGTCACAAACAAGGGGAGTATGTAATATTCATCAAACCAAAATTGTTAGACCACTAGTGCTATAACAATTTTGGTTTGATGGGTTGTTGCTTGTTAAAAGCCCACCCTTGCTGGGGAGGGTGGGATGGGGAGAAATCAAACCATTCTCTTTTTCAAACGTGCTTCTGAACCAAGAGATAAAAGAACTATTGAATTACATGCTTTTATTTTCCCCTCACCCAACCCTCTCCCTTTAGAGAGGGCTTTGCAAATACAGCTAATATGCATCTGCATAGACTCAAAAAATATTAAAAAATGAAATCTGAAAAATCACCTGTAGTTAAAGATCTGGTTCTGATTGGCGGCGGTCATGCGCATGTCGCGGTATTAAAACGCTTTGGAATGAAACCCTTGCCGGGTTTACGGATTACCTTAATTACTCGTGATATTCATACACCATACTCCGGTATGCTGCCTGGATATGTCGCAGGTCACTACGATTATGATGATTGCCATATCGACCTTGGTCCACTTGCACGGTTTGCCAGAGCACGTCTGTATCATGCTGAGGTCAAGGGTCTGGATTTAAAGAATAAACAAGTGTTTGCGCAAGGTCGCCCAAATATAAACTATGACCTGCTTTCTATTAATACAGGCTCCCGGCCGAACAGTATTAACGTGCCAGGTGTTGATGAATTTGCTATTGCAGCTAAACCTATCGACGTGTTTCTGAGTAAATGGGAAGCACTGATTGAACGAGTACGTTCGAGCAAAGGTGAGTTTAAAATAGTCGTTGTAGGTGGCGGTGCAGGAGGTGTTGAACTGGCTTTGTCTACGCAGCACCGCTTACAAAATACTTTGCGGGAACAGGGGGGAGATCCACAGCGCTTGAGCTATGTCCTGGTAACCGAAAGTGATCGAATTATGCATATGCATAATGCCAGTGTACGGAACCGTTTTGAACGTATTTTTGCCAAACGCAACATTACCGTTAAAGTTAATAGCAGAGTTATTGAGGTTAAAGCTGATCAAGTCATGCTTGATAGTGGTCTCTCAATGACTGCCGATGCTGTTATCTGGGTAACCACTGCAGCCGCTCCCAATTGGCCTGCTAAAGCAGGTCTTGCTGTAGATACTGCTGGCTTTATTCGGGTTGATGCAAACCTGCAATCACTTTCAGATAAAAATATTTTCGCAGCAGGTGATATTGCATCACTCATTGATCCGAGACCCAAGTCAGGTGTATTTGCTGTTCGGCAGGGCCCTGTATTGGCTGATAATTTGCGTGCAGCAGCAACAGGGGGGCGGTTAAAAGTGTATCGAGCTCAGAAAAACTTCCTCGGTTTAATTAGTACGGGTGATAAGTATGCACTGGCATCTCGTGGCAACTGGGCGTATGAGTCTGCTTGGTTGTGGAAAATAAAAGACTGGATTGATGTTAACTTCATGCGCAAATTTAATGAGTTGCCAGAAATGGATGAGCAGGAAAGTCCGCAACTCGCATCAGGCATAGCAAATGCAGAAGCAATTAAAGAACTATCGACTCTGGCAATGCGTTGTGGTGGCTGCGGTGCCAAAGTAGGGGCAACTATTTTATCCAGAGTGATGCAGCGCCTGCCCGATGAAAAACGTGAGGATGTGCTTATCGGTAGAGACTCGCCCGATGACTGTGCCATGCTGGCAGTACCTGAGGGCAAGGTCATGGTGCAGAGTGTCGACTATTTTCGCACTTTTATTGGAGATACCTATACATTTGGAGCTATAGCCGCCAATCATGCCTTAGGTGATGTGTTTGCAATGGGGGCAGAAGCCCAGTCAGTACTGGCTATTGCAACGGTACCTTACGGTCGAGAACGAGTGGTTGAAGAAACTTTGTACGATGTCATGGCCGGTGCCATGTCAATAATCCAGCAAACAGGTGCCGTTTTAGTGGGTGGTCATTCCAGCGAAGGCGCAGAATTGGCTTTTGGTTTAACTGTAAATGGTCTGATAGATCCCAACAAGGTGTGGCGTAAAAGTGGTTTGCAACCCGGCGATGCTATCGTGCTAACAAAAGCCGTAGGTACCGGAACCTTATTTGCAGCAGAAATGCGGGGCAAGGCCAAAGGCCGCTGGGTCGATGCAGCTATTCAATCCATGCTGCTATCAAACCAGCGAGCCGCAGAATGTTTACAGCGCTTTAATGCAACTGCCTGTACAGATTTAACGGGTTTTGGAATTGTCGGCCACCTGATAGAAATGACCAAAGCCTCCCAGGTCGATGCAGAATTATACCTGGATGCCCTGCCTTTACTGGATGGTGCTAAGGAGACTGTGGCTGCCGGAATCCTGTCTTCGTTACAACCGGCGAATCTTCGCTTACGTCGAGCAATTCATGAAATTGAGAATGCAGCTAAACATCCCGCATTTCCTTTGATATTTGATCCGCAAACTGCCGGTGGTTTACTCGCGGGTGTGCCTGAAGAGCAGGTGGATGCCTGTGTGACCGAACTGAAATTGTCGGGTTATGTAGATACTATGATCATAGGTACCATTAAAGAACTATCTGACGAGTTAGCGCCTATTCAGATAAAATAACCATAACCAAAGGTATTCAATCCTCAAAGCTTGTCACCTTGGTTCATGTTTTCATGCTGATGTATCAGGCAGCGGGTATCTTTTACTAAGGGAAGTGGAAATAAATAATCATCCAAATTTCATGGAGAATATTTAATCAGGAATAAAAAGACAAGTGAGATTGGGTGATTATTTGCTCCCACCTTCCTAAATGCCTAATCCAGACAATCTAACGCGCCTACAGTTTTTTATATTAGTCATTAGTTGATGAGATTATCAACATACGGATAAAGTCCATTAGATTATCTCCAAAAATATCGTTATGCCCATCCATGATTTCTTGACTGACTTGAATGTTTAAATATGGGTTATACATTGCCGTCTTTTCCAGATGCGTCAAAATCATATTGCCATATTGCTGACTTGTTTCTTGTTGCTTTTGATTCCAGGTCATTGGTGACGGGTCAGTGTTAGATTTTTGATTGGCTTCGTTAGCATTTGCAAGAGTCAAGGTATGTGTAATCAAGGGTTTAAAATGGCCTACTGCTGTACGATCAGCCTCGCCTTCATCCAATATTAATTTACGCTTTCCGTTACATTCTTCTCGTTCAACTGTATTGTGTGTTTCCAGAAAGGTAGAAAAAATTCTTCCTGCCGAAAAAGCATATTTTGTTGCATAGTCAGTTTCTGAAGTCAGAATAGCCAACAGAGGACGTTTGGAACCTAAATAACTACAACGTGCTTGCGCTAAGTCATATAGTGGAGAAAATTGCGCTGCTTCAAAAGCAGGGTTGAGTAATACAATGAGGTCACCAAACCCTTGTACTGGTCCTGAAAAGTTTTTCCCTGGTTTACTGTTTATAAATCGACTGGCAAGTATTTGCGAGGTGGCATTGTATACTACGGCACCTCCAAAACTATGTCCTATTATAACCAAACGACTTCTAAATTTTGGTGGTTGGGTGTTTTTTACATTAGTGACTTCTTCAAGTTTTAACAGCAGTTCAGAAATACCAAGATATCCTACATCTTCAGCAGTGCTTTTTCGATCCCAAAATGTGGTATATCTCAGTCCAGGAAAATCTATGGATTCTCCTCGCCATCCTACATAAATTCCAATTACTTTTCGTGGTTTATATTTGTTGTCTTGACTATATTGATGTTCTATAAGGCTTAATTTTCTCAGATTCTCCTTAAAACCATCAATATTACTATCACCTGGTGCGGCATTGTGATGCCAGCCATGTATAAAGACATTAAGTAATACATTATCAAAAGCGGCTACTTTATATATTTGGTCCAGTAAAGCTTTCATCTGATTTCGATCACGTAATTGTCCCTGATCGTCGATTTCAACAAAACTTAGCTGATATTCGGAGTTTTTATTTTTGTTATAGATTTGTATTGAATGTTCTACACATGTGTTTTCTAAAGTGGATATACATTCATGGTAATCATTGCGGTAGATATAGTCAGGAGCACAACCTGAAATAAAAATGATTGCAGTTAAGAATAAATAAAAATTATTATGTGATTTCATGATTATTGCCTGCTACTGTTTATATCCTATGCATTTCTTGCGTTCAAGTTGATTTGTTGGCCAACTTCTTTACTCATCCGGCATTTATCCGTCAACATAACAACGCTGGTTTAATGAATAATGTAGGGCGGACTTCAGTCCGCATTTCCGTTTTGACTAAATTACTATTATTGTTCATAGCGGACTGAAGTCTGCTCTACAAAAAATTCATCCGTCAAACCCGAATTGCCAAAGTCTTGATCCGAAAAAGACATCAGGCAACTAATTTTACTACCTTTTCTGCAATAGCAATTGCCTGAGCTGCCTTATGGATTACTTTTGCAACATTTTCTAATTTCTTCTTCTCCTTTTTTAGCTCTTTGCTAATTTCTTTCAGAGACTGTTGTGCATCGGCAAGATCATCTCTAGTTTCAGATGCTCTGATATCGTCAAGTTTGCGCCACCATTTAGTCAAAGCTACGATTTGATTATTAAGGGCGGCACGATCAATAGAATCTGTCATTTGTTCGCGAATTGCACCAAGATCCAAAATTAATGTAGATAATAAATCAAGTATTTCTTCTGTAGTCAGCATGATAATTTACCCCGGTTATTTAATATCCAGCACAGAGGTGACCAGATTACGTGCATCACCAATAAATTCGACTAGCTCTTTAGCATCATCCTTTAAATCCGTGTCTCGAATGGCTTTATGGGCGGCCAGACAACTTGTTGCAGTTTTTTTCAACTGTTTCAAAAAATTACGGGTAGGAAGTTCAGACAATTTTTCTTCCAGTTCATCCTCAACCAATTGGCCGGCAGCAATTGAAATTAAAGATGTTTGCGATGCAGAAAGTGTTCCTGACTCAACATCTTGTTTAAAAGCATTAAACCAGTTTTCACGGTTAACATTGGCTGTCAATCGAGTAAGCGAAAAACGGGTCTGTTGTCGTTCAATATCTTTAACTATGGTTTCGACGATGGTTGTAACGAAAGGGTGTGCCAGTTTTACTTTCTCCTGGATAATTGCCTTTGTTTTAACATCAGTGTATAAATTGGCAAGTTTTGTAAAAGCCGTAGCCAATGCCGATTCGTTAAGATCTATACTACTATCCAGTTCATTGCTAAGACTATTGAGATTACGACTGAGTTTATTAGCAGATTTTTCAACTGCGTCATCATTATCAAAATCAGCGATATTTTTGAGATTATTTGCATAAGCAGCAAGCGCCATGACCGCAGCTTTATTTCTTCGAGCCTCAGCTATTAAATTTTCTCCATTGGTAACTTTAAGCCAGGGTGATTCAGATGAAGTAACGGGTTCAGCAAGGTCAATTGTCATGCCCGCTAATTTTCTGTCTGTTTCCAGTTCAGCTGTGTAAAATTCAGAGGAGGCTATAGATAGCATGCTCGCGCCATCCGCGAATTTTCCGACGGCATCCAGATTGACACAGCCAGTTAAAAAGTTAACAAGCAGTAGTAATAAAATAAAACTTGATTTAGACATTATCCGCTCCTTATTACAAGTACAGTAATACGGGTTTTATCATAGAAAAAACAATAGTAACGATTTTGTTGTTATCTAATTGCTTTATATCTATTGCATAGTCCTATGTAGTGGCTAAGAGAAGAAATTAAAACCCTAGTTTGAGTATGATTACTATATGTTAGTTTTAGTATTCTAAGCAACTAAATTAAATGCGTGTGACGTTGAGACATCGTTAAGTAGTCAGGTTTTCTATGTATGATTTTTATCTTACACTCATTAATGACCATGAGGTGTTTTACAACCATCTAAAAAAATTATTATTGAATTTGAAGTGGGTTTTACATTAATTGTGAGTGTTGTTTCTGTCTCGAATTTTGCAATATCATCCAAAATTAAAGCCCTGAATGTATTTGTTAGTTGACTGGCTAATTGTTGTTGCGCATCTTGTTTACTTGAAGGATAAGACTCATTTTGAAAATCCAGCTGATCAGTTGCTTGCTGCAGGGTAAGCATGGAAAACTCAGTAATTCGAGATTCAAAATCTGAAAAAATACCCGATCCATGGTTTTTTTTGATCCGCTCAATATCATCAGGGTTTGCGTAAAGACTAAACATACCTATAGCACCCTGCAGTTCGTTTTTACAAACACCACCTTCCATAATTCTGACCAGCTTTAATGTTTTTCCAGCCTTTTCAAGGTACAAGTCGGGGGCAGGAAGCGTTTTATCCACTGTTACTGTTGTAACCGACGCTGCAGTATTTATTGCTGTAGCATTAGTTGTTGTTATTGGCTGAGTTGAACAGGCAGAAAGCAACGAGAATAAAATACCTGCTATTAGATGTCTTGGCTTTTTCATAAGATTATATGGTTTCTTTAAATTTCTTGAATTAATAGGGCTGCCCTTAAACTCTATTTAAAGAGTGTTTTATAGCTACATATTAAGGCGTAGTCGTACAATATAAAAGGGTAATTTTGACGAAGAATTATTGAAATGGGTGTAACTGTTAAATGTTAAAATAGTAAGTTGACTAGATAAATAATTTTATTTACGATAGCATTATATAAAGTATGGTTTTTCACTGGCCTTTGAATAAGGTTGGTATGTCTCTGCTTTTTTTAGGCGAAGAATAAAAAAAATTAATAAACAATGGGTTATTCATGTGAATGGTAGAAATTGTTTTTTGGATGGATTTTTTTATATGCCAATGTTTTAACTTTTAATTTTGGATTTAATATGTGTTTTAGTGCCAATATGTCTCTTGGATTGGGTCTGGTTGGGCTTGCAGCTACTAGTGTTACCTATCTTGATAGCAGTGAACCCTTATGGGTTAGAGTTGCTAGAGCCTATGCAATTTTTCATTTTTCCTTAATGGAATTTATTCAATATTTTGCCTATCCAGTCGTTGATCAATGCGGTTATGGAACCAATCTGTTTTTGAGTGAACTGTCGACTTATCATATCAGCCTACAGGCATTGGCCATTATGCCAGCACTGGCGACATATTCGCCAGACAAAATGGCATTGAAAAAAGCGACCATGATCGGTGCCTCATTAAGTGGAATGTTCCTAATCTTCAATTTCCTACCGCAACAATGGCAATTGTTCGAAATTGCCCCTAACTTCATTGGTGATATGGTTGCCTGCTTGTTTATGGGGGAATATCATGTGGGATATCAAATCCCCAGTGCTTTTGGTTTGCTGGTTACGCATGGATCATTATTTGCTTTGGCAAT
>Ga0256847_1000626_pt1 | contig 21392 bp, 17 predicted proteins | sample TeddybearmetaG_FD_189099 | JGI IMG/M metagenome (GOLD analysis project Ga0256847, IMG submission 189099) | Hydrothermal vent microbial communities from East Pacific Rise, Pacific Ocean - Teddybear | ecosystem: Environmental > Aquatic > Marine > Hydrothermal vents | place: Pacific Ocean: East... | reverse complement strand
GCCACCCAACTCCAACGCCAATCCGCATTCGTCCCCCGGACAAAATGTCCAAAGTTGAAATTTGTTTCGCCACCAGTACCGGCTGACGCTGGGGCAGCACCAGCACTTCTGTTCCCAGGGCTATGGTAGAGGTTGCACTGGCGATAAATCCAAGGGTCATAAGTGCTTCGAGGATCGGCATTTGGGGAGGATATATTGGTGCTTTTCGGGATTCGGTTGGATATCCCATAACCACATGGTCAAACATGTCGAGTTCGTCGTATCCAATGGATTCTATGGCCCTGGCAAGTTTGAGGATACCTTCGCTACCTTCCCGATAAACTACGCTGGGGAATTCTATAGATATTTTCATTTTTACGTTTTTGTCTGCCATTTCCCTGCCGTTATGGCGGGTTATCTTAATGGGAGTATGCCGCCATTGAACAAGAATGACATCTGTTAGAGACGATTCATTGTGTCCTGATCTATGCTCTAATAGTGGTCGCGATTTATCTCGGAACTACTGTCGGGAGTAATAAAGATGAACGAAAAACTAAAAGAAAAGTTTCTTAAAATGGCGCTATTGGCGTTTGGGATTACATTCCTGCTCATCTATCCGCTGGGGTATTTGTGGCCTGCCGGTTGGGTCTGGCATGGTGGGCAGGGTGCCTATTACCTGCAAATGATTTGTGGTATCTACGCAGTACTCGGTTTATTTTTGATCAATGCAGCTAAAAACCCTTCTCAAAACATGAGCCTAATAGCTTTTACTATCTGGTCGAGTATTGTGCATGCAGGAATTATGGCAGTTCAAGCCATGGGTGACTCCATGGAACACGGTCATTTGATAGGCGATGTACCCGCATTGTTTCTCGTGGCTGGTGTGTTGTGGTATTTGTCACCATCAAAAGCGAGCTAGTGTAAGTTCAGCCTGCGTTGTGCAGGATTATTATTGTTGATTCTGAATCAGTTCTTCGATGACGGGCATGGGATAGCTAAGTAACCGACCAAAACGTATCGCAATATCATGGCGGGCAGCTGGAGTGTAATTGTCTGAGTTGATAAGCTTGTTCTTTTCTGCTTTTAGAGCCAGATATTTCTCCAGCGTATCCCCGGTAAATATTAGTAGCACGTGCATTCCACTGGCAATATCGGCGGGATACAAATCGCTGATTAACAGGTCTGTTTCTATGTATAGCTTTACTTTGTTTCTGTCTGTAACTACTTTCGCGTCCATATAAAACAAATCCATTTCGTCTGGAGGCAGAACCTCGGAAAGGGCCAGTTTTTTCACCCCGAGACGTACCACTTCTGAAAATGCGCCAACAATACCCAGGTTATAGGATCGTTTATCGACGGGTTGAGAGTACTCAGCCAAGCAAGGTAAGGGTAAGCATGTGCAACATATAAAAATGAGCAGCCGTGATCTTAACCCCCTAGTTGGAATGTTTAACATCCTTGCTTTCTCCTGACCCTGGTTTCTAATATTGGCATTGCGGTGTATTCGTGCCAATCTTGATTGTAGACATAACTATTTAAATAGGGAAAGCATTTGGCCTTCACCAGACTTAAACGTGTACTTACCTTTTGGGACGTGTTCTTTATTGCAATTGGACAGATTATTGGTGCGGGCGTAGTTGCTCTTACTGGAATTGCTATTGGAATGACCGGCCCTTCGGTAATTCTGGCATATGTTTTTTCTGCACTTCTTATCCTAATTGTCACCCTGTTGATACTAATGGCTGGTGTCACTTTACCGGCAACCGGTGCATATTATGCGTGGGCATCGCGACTCGGCAATGGCTGGCTGGGTTCTGTAGTGCTGTCTCTGATTCTGCTGGCCAGCATCTCTCTGAGTTTGTATGGCAGTTCATTTGGCCTGTACCTGAATCCCCTGTTTCCGGTTTTGTCCGTCAATGCCTGGGGTGTAGTGGTAATTGTGCTGCTGTTTGGAGCCAATTTGCTGGGTTTGCGTATAGCATCCAAAGTTCAGATTGTGCTCGTATTAATCCTTATCTCTGCGCTTGCTGTGTACGCAGGCTTTGCCATGCCTCAGATTGACCGGTCTTTGTTGAGCCCCATGTTTCCGAAAGGTATTGTGGGTTTTATCACCGCTGTGTTTCTGCTTAAATTTGCGACCGGTGGTGCATATATGGTTGTTGGCTTGAGTGGCGAGATGCACAATCCGCGCAGAACCATTCCAGTAGTGATGATATCGGCGACCCTTATAGTTGCAGTGATTTATGGATTTATTGCACTTGCAAGTGTTGGTGTTGTGTCCTGGACCGAGATGGTTGACCAGCCGCTGACTGTAGCAGGAAGGCAGTTTCTGCCAGGATGGGCGATGAGTTATTTTCTGATTGCCGGTGCCGGGCTTGCTATTTGCACAACGCTCAACTCCCAGTTTATACAATTGCCTCGAACCTTTATTGTAGCGAGCTGGGACAATCTCATTCCTTCCTGGATAGGCAGTATGAACCGATTCGGGGCGCCCTATTATGTGTTGTTTATAATGGCGCTAATTGGTGTTGTGCCGCTACTGGTTGGGCTGGATATCGGAGATATTGCTCGGGCAGCTACTATAGCAGCAAGTTTCCCGGCATTTATTTTGTACTGGGTCATTACTCGCATTCCCGAACGCTTTCCCGAGGAATACAAACGTTCATTGTTCAGGCCGAGCCGTTTCTGGATATGGGTATTATTCGGCTTTTCGGAATTATCGGCTTTTGTCGGTGTTTACTTTCTCTCCAGAGATTTGTCCCGTGAAGTTATAATCACTCTGGCGACGTGGGTTATTGTTTCTATTGCGTACTATCCGCTACGGAAACGATATCTGGCTAAGCGGGGTATCGACCTGGACAAACTTACCAGCGACCCGGCAGTTTTTGATTAGTTTGAGTTAGAATTACTAAGAGTCTACCTCTATAACTTTAACATCGGAGTTGTCGACTATTTCTCTAAACTTGTTGGATTCTATGCAATCTGTAACGAATGTATCTACCTGGGATATATGCCCAATTCGCACAGGTGCGGTTCTTGTTAGTTTTGTGGCATCGGCGGCCAGTATTACATGGTGAGAATTTTTCATTATTTTCTGCAAGACCTGCACTTCCCTAAAATCAAAATCCAGAAGGCTGCCGTCTTCGTCTATAGCCGAAACGCTGATTATTGCGTAGTCCACCTTGAACTGGTTCAGAGAGTTGGAGGCCGACTCTCCCACGATGCCTCCGTCTGATGGGCGTACCACTCCGCTGGCGATAATCACCTCAAAATTTGCATGCACGCGCAGAATATTTGCCACATTAATGTTGTTGGTGATGATCATTAATTCGCTGTGATCCTCAAGAGCGTTTGCAACGGCTTCTGTCGTCGTTCCAATGGTTAGCAAAAGGGAGCTTTTCTCAGGAATAAGACTGGCGATCTGTTTGGCTATTCGGGTTTTTGCGTGTACTGCAATCTGGCGTCGTGTTTCATGCTCAATGTTGGCAGTACTGGAGTAGGGCACAGCACCCCCGTGTATGCGTTGTACAAGCCGGTTTCTCCCAAGATCGTTTAGATACGTTCGGATGGTTTGTGGGGTTACCGAAAAATACTTCGACAGACCCGCTACGGTGGCTTTGCCATGTTTCTGCACTATAGCCAGAATCTCTTTGTGTCTTTCACTCAGAATCATAGAAAGCCCAATTTACTTACCCAACCGGTAAGGATTAAACATAATACAGCAAATTGACTTTCGTAATACATTCAAGTATTTTCACTTTACTTTCAATAGTTTTCGTTTTAGTAAATTTCGCAGGTAAAGCCAGTTTGGACAAGTATTCCGATATTTTTGTCATTGGGGGCGGTGTTAACGGCTGCGGCATAGCGCGTGATGCTGCCGGGCGCGGCCTAAGTGTTACTTTGTGTGAGCAGGGTGATCTTGCCCAGGGTACTTCATCGTCTAGTACTAAGTTAATTCATGGTGGATTGCGATATCTGGAGTACTACGAGTTTTCACTGGTGCGAAAAGCTCTGGCAGAGAGAGAAGTTCTGTTGCGTATTGCACCACATATTATCCAGCCAATCAGGCTTTTATTGCCCTATCACAAAGGCCTGCGCCCTGCGTGGTTAATACGCCTGGCGCTGTTTTTGTATGACAATATGGGGGGGCGTAAGCTTTTGCCTGCTTCAAAAACTGTGGATCTGAGAGACAGTGTTGAAGGGGGCCCTCTAAAAAAACGCTTTAAACGTGCCTTTGAATATTCGGATTGTACTGTGGATGATGCACGGCTGGTTATTCTTAATGCAATGGCCGCTCGTGATAATGGTGCACATATTTATACCAGGTCTCGAGTACTTTCCGCACAACGGATCGATTCTTTCTGGACTATACGGGTACTGGATGTGGATACGGCAACAGAGTATGTCGTGCACTCCAAAGTACTGGTTAACGCTTCTGGACCCTGGGTATCGGAAGTGATTGAGAAGTGTACGCCGATGGATCCAGTTACCAGGCTTCGCCTGGTGAAGGGCAGCCATATCATAGTTCCTAAACTTTACGCACACTCCAAGTCGTATACTTTGCAAGGTAAAGACGGTCGTATAGTGTTCACCATTCCCTTCAAGAATGATTTCACACTTATTGGAACTACCGAGCTGGATTATGATGGTGACCTGGAGAACATTGAAGTGCAGGAGGAAGAGGTAAGCTACCTTTGTGATTTTGTTAGCGATTATTTTCTGACCACACTTTCCCCAAAGGATGTAGTTTTTCGTTACGCTGGTATTCGCCCCCTGTTTGATGAAGGTGTAAGTGCTGCACAGGCTGCTACGCGGGACTATATTCTAGAGTTGAATGCGGGGGAGGAGGGTGCAGCCCCTCTGCTTAATATTATTGGCGGAAAGATAACAACATATCGAGTGTTGGCAGAAGAAGCACTCGCAAAAATCAGGGACTACTTCCCCTCGATGGGTAAGGACTGGACAGCCCGGAAATGTCTGCCGGGAGGGGATATTGGTATAAACGGATATGAGACAGCCCTGTCCCGTTTACGTATCCAGTGTCCTTTTTTGCGCGTAGAGCATGCTCAGCGCCTGATTGGGTCTTATGGCACTCTGGCTTTCAAAATACTGGAACAGGTGGCTGACACTGATGCTTTGGGAGAACATTTTGGTGCTGATTTGTATGCCGCTGAGGTGACCTATCTTATGGAGTGGGAGTGGGCACGCACGGCAGACGATGTATTGCAGCGTCGTGGTAAGCTCTGTTTATATCTGGATAGCGCTCAAGTGCAAAAATTGTCCAGCTGGATGTTACAACAAACTGCCTTACCCGAGGATCGCAAATACGGGTAGGTGCTTTTCAGTGTATGTACATATGAGTTAATCTAGTCGCACCAATAATAGACAGAAAAGATCTCATTATGATTGGACCATTTAGACCCGCCGAGCATTCTGAAGCGATTGCTGGAGAAGAGGTTGATGAAAGTTACACCCACTTAAGGTGGCAGGTTTTCATCGGTATTTTTGTAGGGTATGCAGGTTATTATCTGGTGCGCAAAAATTTCACACTGGCCATACCTCACCTGATTGAGGAGGGTTATACCAAAACGGATATGGGCCTGGCTTTATCGGGTGTTTCCATTGCTTACGGTTTGTCCAAGTTCTTTATGGGCAGTGTTTCCGATCGTAGTAACGCGCGGGTTTTCATGGCATTCGGGCTGGTTGTATCAGCATTCATATTGATAGCAATGGGTACCATTCCGCTGGCAACCAGTTCTGTTGGCATCATGTTTGGATTGTTGCTGTTAAATGGCTGGTTTCAGGGCATGGGCTGGCCGCCAAGCGGCCGGGTAATGGTACACTGGTTTTCCCCGAGTGAGCGGGGTACCAAAATGGCTGTGTGGAATGTTGCCCATAACGTAGGCGGGGGCTTGGTAGGCCCCATTGCAATATTGGGTATGGCAATATTTGCCGATTGGCATTCCATATTGTATTTTCATGGTGTGTTCGCTCTTGCCATCGCGCTTTTTGTGTTCATTACCGTACGGGATACGCCCCAGTCTCAGGGCTTACCGCCTATTGAAACGTACAAGAACGACTATCCAAAGAGCTTTGGCTATAGCAAAGATCATGAAAGTGAGTTTTCAACGCGCGATATTTTCTTTAAGTACGTTCTGAATAACAAAATATTGTGGATGATTGCCATCGCAAATGCTTTTGTATATCTGGTGAGATACGGAGTGCTGGATTGGGCTCCGACCTATTTAAGTGAAGAAAAAGGCTTTTCCTTTGACGAAACCAGCTGGGCATATGCAATGTATGAATGGGCAGGTATCCCCGGTACGCTGATATGCGGCTGGTTATCAGATGTTGCTTTTAAAGGGCGTCGCGCACCTGCAGCAGTAATATTTATGTTGTTAACTATGATATGCGTAATCGTTTACTGGGTTAACCCACCTGGAAATCCGGGTATAGATATAGCAATGCTGATTGGAATCGGGTTTTTTATCTATGGCCCGGTAATGTTGATTGGCTTACATGCACTGGACCTTGCGCCGAAAAAGGCCGCTGGTACTGCTGCGGGTTTCACTGGATTGTTTGGTTATGTCGGAGGCGCAATGACGGCAAGCATTGTAATTGGCGCCGTTGTTGATAACTATGGCTGGGACGCTGGATTCGCCATAATCGTTAGTGCATGTGTGTTTGCGATGTTATTGCTTGGGCTCACATGGAAAGCGGAAAAAAGCGCGCTACTGGATCGTGAATCTCATAATTTAACAGTGAAAACGTAATGAAAGTTCCTGCAATAGACTTCTCATCCTACAATGCTGATCGGCAAGATAGCTTGATTGCAATTGGTAACAAGCTTGATGCCGCGTTATCGGAAATTGGGTTTATGTCGATCTCCAATCTTGGCATTGATGCACAACTTCTAAAACAGGTGTTTGTTGCCAGCCATGAGTTTTTTGGCGCCGACGACTCTGTAAAGGCAGACTGTGCATACAGATCTGCTGCGGAAAATTTTGGTTATCAGGGATTGTGTGAAGAGCATCTTGATCCGGATAAACCTGCGGATATAAAAGAAACATTTACCATGCGTAATCTGTTACAGCATCCGGTAGACGATGAACGCTGGCCTTCCCCGGAATTCAGAGACTTGATGATTGGTTTTTATAAGGCCTGTCTGGAGGGGGCGTATAAAGTACAAAGAGCAATGGCCAGGGCCTTGAATCTCGACCCCGAATTTTTTGTTCAGCATCACAATGGAGAAAATATAAGTTTGCGGCTTCTGTATTACCCGGCAACTGGGGTCGATGAAATCGCACCCGATCAGTTGGGCGCAGGAGCACATACAGACTATGGTCTGCTTACATTGTTGTTCCAGGACGACGTTGGTGGTCTGGAAGTTCTCGATATGCAAAATAAGTGGCAAGCTGTGGAATGCGTAGACTCTGCAATTGTGATGAATTCAGGCGATTTGCTTGAGCGCTGGACGAATGGTCGGTATCGATCCACTCTGCACCGGGTAAAACCCAGGATAGGCCATCGTGAACGTTATTCCATTGTTATGTTTGTGGATCCTGATAGCGCCACTTCCGTTACTGTTTTGGACAGTTGTATATCTGATAGTAATCCAGCCAAATTTGGACCTATAACTGCAGGTGAGCATGTACTGCAACGCATACAGGCTTCGCATCGCGGAAATTTCCCGGGCTGATTCTACTTCGGTCACATAGCTGATTTCGGTTTTACGGTAGTATCACAGCAATTTGGTGCTTCTTGTCTAAAAATTCAGGACTGACAAAGATGAATGGATGCATAAAAATCGGGGCACTACTACAAACTGTCGTGCCTTCCCGCAGGGTAGTGTTGGCGATTTGGTGTTTATTGCCAATACATATACTCACATCAGCGTTTTTGTTTGCCCAGGAAGATGTCAAAGTAGAGGTTTTGTTTGAGTCCGTTCTGGAACCGGTAGAGTGCCCGCTGCCTAAGAGCCCCATTGCAGACGCGCTTGTTGGCAGAGCAAAATGCGGGTGGTTTGAGGTATGGGAAAATCGTACGATAGAAAGTGGTCGCAGAATAAAACTACATGTAATGCTTATTCCTGCGACTAAAGCGATTGCCAAACCAGATCCGGTTTTTATGCTCGCCGGCGGGCCGGGTCAGGCTGCCACGGAAGCTTACCCCGCGCTTTTGTATCGGCTTGATGAACTGGTAAAGGAGCGGGACATAATACTTGTCGATCAACGAGGTACAGGATTATCCAATCCGCTGGATTGTTTCCCGGATTACGAAAATCCAAATAGTTTGAATTTGTCATTCGAAGAGATGGCTGCGTTACAAACGCAACAAATGCAAAAATGTCTCGCCGAATACAATGCTGCTCCAGAATTTTATGGTACACAAAATGCGATGGACGACCTGGAGCAACTACGTCTAGCGCTGGGATATGAGCAAATCAATTTGATGGGCGTGTCCTATGGAACCCGTGCTGCACTGGTTTATTTACGTAGACACGAAAAAGCAGTTCGAAGCCTGGTCATAGACGGTGTGGTACCACCTACTCGGAGCCTGCCTTCTTTTTTTATCAGGGATGCTGAAAATTCGCTTTCCGGTACCATTCAACAGTGCGAACAAAACAGTGACTGCCAACAGCAGTTTCCGTATCTGCGTAAACATCTTGAAGATTTACTCACGAACTTGCGAGAGACCCCATCCAGAATAGTTGTTACCAATGCCATCACGGGTGAAGACGAAAGCATAACAATTTATGCTGACACCGTTTCTTCAATTTTGCGTTTTGTACTTTACAGTAGAGACCTGTCCACTTTGTTGCCACTGGCAATAGAGGAGGCGTACAGAGGAAATTATAAAGTGCTTAGTGCATTTGGTGCGATGCTTGACCCTGAATCAATGGACATGAGCACAGGTATGCAATATTCCGTTTTATGTGGGGAAGATTTTACACAGCCACTTGCGCAGGATCCCGCGCGTGATTCCTACAAATTTTTCCGCCCCAGTCTCATAGAGTCCATATATGACGTGTGTGAGTTTTGGCCAACAGCTAAAGTCTCCCCGGAGTATTTTCTTCCGGTAACAAGTGATGTACCTGTGTTACTGACTTCCGGTGCCCTCGACCCGGTTACACCACCTGTGTGGGGTGAGGAAGCTGCACTTAGTCTGAGTAACTCGCGACACATTGTGGTACCCAACGTGGGCCATGGCACCTGGGCTTTTGGTTGTATGCCTGGAGTCATAGCAGAATTTGTTGCCAATCTGGATACTCAAGGTCTGGCTGCCAGTTGTGTCGACGATATACGGCGACCAGATTTTTTCTATAATCCTTCCGGACCAGTTGTTCGCACGGAGGTGCAGGCCCGTGATTGAAGTTAAGCATCTAAAGAAAAGTTTTGGGAAAATAACAGCGGTTAAAGAGGTTAGTTTTGTAGCCCGCGACGGAGAGGTAACCGGTTTGTTGGGACCAAACGGGGCAGGCAAATCCACTACATTGCGGGTGTTATATGGGTTAATGCAGGCGGACGCCGGAGAGGTTTTGATTGATGGTTTATCGGTCGAAGAAGATCGCATTATTACCCAAAGCCGAATTGGTGTGCTTCCGGATACGCTTGGCTTGTACCCACGTTTAACGGCTCTGGAACATATAAATTATTTTGGTCGTTTGCAGGGTCTTGATGAAGAGCGATTGGCTACAAACGCAGCAAAGCTGATCGATACGCTGGACATGAGCAGTATAGAAAATCGGCGCATCGAAGGTTTTTCACAAGGCGAGCGTATGAAAGTTTGTCTGGCCCGAGCGCTGGTGCACAACCCCGGAAACGTATTGCTGGATGAGCCGACCAATGGTCTTGATGTGATGACAACCCGTAACGTTAGAGAAATGATCAGACGACTGAAAGTGGAAAACAAAGCAGTATTGTTTTCCTCACATCAGATGCACGAAGTAAGCAGCTTATGCGACAAGATCGTTATTATTGCTTCGGGGAGTGTTGTTGCCCAGGGTAGTCCAGACGAATTACGCGAGAAAAGCGGTTGTGAGAATCTGGAAGATGCCTTCGTGAAATTGGTGGAAGGGGAGCAATAGTGGTCAGTTTACGTCAAATGAACATCGTGTATCGCAAAGAGTTACTCGATGGTATTCGAGACAAACGGGCAATTTTTACAGCCATCGTCATTCCCCTGTTTTCGCCTTTAATGATCTATTTTCTTTTCAATGCGATGATTGATCTGCGTGAAGATTTAAAGGAAACCGAATTGGTAATTTCGGGAGCATCCAACGCGCCTGACCTGATTGAGTATATTCGGCAGAGAAATGTACACATTGCCTTTTTTGAAGGCGATGCAGAAACCGCAATAAGAGACAAAACGCATAATCTCGTGATGTCCATTCCGGAAAATTACCCAAGCCGTTTTTCCCGCTCCAGGTCGGTCAGTATCCGCCTGTTTAGTGACAGCTCCAGACAAACCGCAAGAACAGAATATAGTAGAGCAGAGAGGCTAATTGAGGGTTACGCAAGAACAATTGCATCCATGCGTTTGATGGCACGTGGTGTATCACCTGGTATTTTATCTGCTCTGGAAGTCAGGGAGATGGATATGGCGAGCAAGGAAGACAGATCTGCCAGTGCACTTAAATTTATCCCTCTGTTTGTTATTTTGTCTGCCTTTGTTTGCGGGATGGGTCTGGCCATAGACTCCACAGCAGGAGAGAGAGAACGCTTTAGCATAGAAGCTCTGTTAGTTAATCCAGTACGGCGCAGCAGTGTCGTTTTAGGTAAATGGTTATCTGCCAGTACCCTTGCTGCAGTAGGCTCCATCGTTACCCTGGTGTTCAGCTTTTATGTGATGTCTATGGTGCCGCTGGAAGAAATGGGAATTACCTTTAAACCTGAATTATCCGTAATGCTATCTCTGTCTCTGGTCGTGCTACCTCTGGCACTTTTTGCCAGTTCTCTTTTGATCACCATGGCTACCTTTGCCAAGTCATTTAAAGATGCACAGTCCTACATGGGTTTTGCCATATTGTTGCCCATGGTACCTTTCATGATTAACCAGTTTAATCCGATTGAAGGTAACTGGACGTTTTTGATTCCTGGTTTCAGCCAGCAAACCCTCATGGAAAATGTAATGAGTGGCAAGGCCACCGAGGCCTGGCAATACGCCGCATCTGCGGTTTCTGCGCTATTTTTGAGTGGTCTTCTGCTTTTTGTCGCCACTAAGCTGTTTAGTGGCGAAAAGATCATTTATAGCAAGTGATAACAGACATATCGTCAATCTCATCGTCTCTAAAAGCTCCTATCTGTTTGTTAAGGTAAGCGACTTTTTGCCCAGCCAAATTTGGCTTTAGCGGCTTTATACTAAATCCGTTGGGGCTATGGTATGCGCCGCAAAGATTGCATTCCAGGTTACCCACCCTGTGCGCGCTCAGATCCTGCAACTATGACGGATACGGTATAAAAAGTTAAACCGATTAAAACCACGACCATAAATGCAGTTACTAATATTGCACTCTTGGGCCATTAATATTGAACACTCTCCGTGAGCTGACTAAAACACATTCGAGGGACATTTCTAAATACGCAATTTCCGAAGGAACATCTAGGTGTAACTACTAAGTTAATGGATACACAAAGCGGTAGATAATCTAACAGTTACAGGTTGTTTTCCCTAATTGTGAGGGCTTGATGAGGCTGGTTTTAACCGTAGTAGCTACCGCTTTGGCTTTTCTTGGCCAGGGTGTTTATGGACAGGAGTATTTGGAAGAGATCAGGGTTCTTGGCGCACGTATGTCGAGGGCGATTGAAGATGTTATTGGTCGCGTTGATGTCATCAACAGAGAAGATCTGGTCGATCAGATGACAGTGAGCATGGCTGATCTTGTTCGCTATACACCGGGGGTGAGTGTGGCAACAGCAGATACCCGGTTTGGAGCTACGGGATTTACAGTACGGGGCTTAGGAGGCAACCGGGTCACAAGTTTGATAGATGGTGTGCCGGTTCCTGACCAGTTTCATGTTGGCGCATTTTCCAATTCCAGTCAGGATTTTCTAACACCGGATACGATATCCCGTATTGAAATCCTACACGGCCCTGCATCCACGCTATATGGAAGCGACGCTCTGGGTGGAGTGGTAGCAATACTTACACGCGACGCTGAGGAATTGCTTGCTGGTGATAATTATCATTTGGGTGCGAGTGGAATATACAGCGGGCGGAATAACTCCATGACTTCTGCGGCATCTGTCGCTCTGCGCTCAGGAAGTTATACCGCGATGTTAAATTTGGGCTCCAGAACAGGGCATGAAGTTGGTGCCAGAGGTGCTGTCCTGCTGGACTCAGTAGATCGAAGCCGCAAAAATTTGCTTACCAAAATTGGTATGGATATTGGTTCGGGTAATAAGCTGGTGCTTAAGGCGGAGACGTTTGAGGACCATGTTACGAGTGAGCTATGGGGAGTGCTTGGTTATGGTCGCCGATATCGTAATACCACCAGTCTTGAAGGAGATGATGAACGCAAACGAGACAGTTTGTCTCTGGCCTATCATTTTGAGACAGATTTTGACTGGTTAAGCCGGGGGGCAGTAGTAGCGTACCGGCAAAACCTGAACGTGCGACAGACTACGGACGAAAGGCGGGAATTGCTTAACCCTGCAGTTCATATCCAGCGAGTTTTCAACTACAAGGTACGCTCATCCGGAATGACTCTGGATCTTGAAAGCCGATTTTTCTGGGGAGATGTCGACCACCTTATAGGATGGGGAGTAAGTTACGGTGATACGGATATTCGTGAACAACGGGATGGTCAGATTACGGATCTTGTCTCCGGATTGTCCAGCAAGGTAATAATCGGTGAAACGATGCCTGTGCGTGACTTTCCACTCAGTACGGTAAAAGAATCTGCGGCCTATCTGTATGACGAAATTTCCTTTGGAAATATTTCTGTAATACCGGGCTTTAGAGTAGAAGTGTACGATCTTGCTGCACATCGAGACCGTATTTTCAGCGAAGATAATCCTGTTTCGAGTATCATTGATGTAACAGAAACTTCTCTTGCTCCAAAGCTGGGTTTACTGTGGAAATTCCACACTGGCCAGTCTTTGTATGCCCAGTATTCTCATGGCTTTCGAGCACCGCCGTTCGAAGATGTGAACGTTGGCTTTGATATTCCGCGTTTCAACTACAGAGCCATTCCAAATCCGGATCTAAAGTCAGAAACCTCCGACGCTTTAGAAGTGGGGTTGCGTATGTCTACTGAAAACATACGTTGGAACGTTAGCTTCTTTAGTGCGTGGTACCGAAATTTTATCGAATCGAAAACTGACCTTGGAAGAGACGAAAATGGAACGCTTCTTTTCCAATCCCGCAATGTGGATAAAGCCAGGGTGTTCGGAGTGGAAGCGTCAATCGAATTCGACCTTGAAAACTGGGTATCCGGTACAAGTATTAGTTTGGCTGGAAACTGGACAAAGGGTACGAACGAAGTGCTGGATGAACCACTAAACAGTGTAGATCCAGCAGAACTAATCAGTAATTTAACCTGGCAGCCTAACGATATTATCCGGGTATCTATCAGCAATACTGTTGTTCTCCGAAAACACCGAATTGACAGTACAAATGCAGATCTGTTTAGACCCCCCGGCTTTACAATTACGGATATAGCCGCATCCTTTGCACCAAATCGCGGGCTGCGTATCGATGTGGGCATATTTAATCTGGCGAACAAAAAATACTGGCGTTGGTCGTCAGTTCAAAACAGAACAAACAATGATCCGTTGATTACACAGTTAGCAGATCCGGGACGTTATGTCTCGGCCTCGGTTCGTATAGAAATGTAATTTTTGACCTTCTGATGGAGAGTGCTTGAAATGAAATGCAATTTTGTAAACGTGGCAGCTACGCTGGGCTATCTGCTTTTGTCTGTCTCGCTAGGGGCGGCTGAGGTGCATGTAGCGGAAGTTGCCACAGGAGCGCTGGAGAGCGAGGGAAAGCAAGGTTATGAGACGTACTGTCAGGCCTGTCATCAGGCAGATGGAACTGGAATGAAGGGAGCCTTTCCGCCACTTGCGGGATCGGATTATCTGCTTGAAGACAATAAACGTGGAATACACGCTGTTGTTTCGGGGGTGTCCGGAGAAATTGAGGTGAACGGGCAGAAATATAACTCGGTAATGCCGCATCTGAATTACCTTTCGGATAAAGACATAGCCACGATTCTTACTTTTGTGCTGAATGCATGGGGGAACAAGGGCGGCCACCTCAGTGCAGAGGATGTAGCTGAGGTGAGGAAAAGTACCAGTGGAGACGCGGGCGCAGAAGGAGGTTTACATCCTGGAACACCGGAGTCTGAAATGGCCTACCGCGGCGCACCAAGCCCCCTGGCAGATATTGTTAGTTCACAGATGGTCAGCAGTACAGGACCGGCTATGACGGTTGAAGAGTATTCCGCTGCAACAAAACTTTACTTTCAACGCTGTGCGGGATGTCACGGGGTGTTAAGAAAAGGTGCCACCGGCAAACCTCTTACTACGGATATTACGACTCAAAAAGGCACACAATATCTGAAGACAATCATCAACTATGGCTCTCCCGCTGGAATGCCCAACTGGGGGACATCAGGCGAACTGTCTGATACGGATATATCGTTGCTAGCGCGCTTTTTGCAACATCCTCCACCGGAACCACCTGAATGGGGTATGCCCGAAATTCTGGATAGCTGGGTTGTGCACGTACCTGAAAGTGAGCGGCCAAAAAACCCTCAACACAATCGTAATATTAACAATATGTTTGCTGTAACACTCAGGGACAGCGGTGAGGTGGCCATTATAGATGGAGACACTAAAGAGATATTTACTATCATAAAAACCGGTTATGCAGTGCATATTTCCAGACCTTCCGCTTCCGGTCGGTACATTTATACCATTGGTCGCGACGCAAGAATAGATATGATCGATTTGTTTATGAATCCACCACGCACGGTGGCAGAAGTTCGAATTGGTTTGGAAGCCCGGTCTGTTGAGACTTCCAAATATAAAGGCTATGAAGATGTATACGCGATCGCCGGCGCATACTGGCCTCCACAGTATGTCATCATGAAAGGTACAGATCTTGAACCTCTTAAGGTGGTTTCTACTCGGGGCATGACTGTTGATACTCAGGAGTATCATCCTGAGCCGCGTGTGGCTGCAATTGTTGCATCGCATAAACACCCGGAATTTATAGTAAATATTAAGGAGACAGGGCAAATAAAACTGGTTAACTATGAGGACATCGATAATCTTCGTGTTACTACTATTAATGCTGCTCGCTATTTGCATGATGGGGGGTGGGACAGTACACGTCGATATTTTCTGACGGCAGCAAATCAGTCAAACAAAATCGCGGTCGTTGATTCCCAGGAACAAAAACTGGTGACTCTCATTGATGTAGAAAAAACGCCTCATCCAGGGCGTGGGGCTAACATTGTTGACCCTGAATTTGGTCCTGTCTGGATTACCAGTGCGCTGGGCAATGGTAATATCACTTTTATTGCTACTGACCCCATCGGTCACCCTGAGCACGCGTGGAAAGTTGTACGTATTTTGCAGGGGCAGGGTGGAGGATCTGTTTTTGTTAAAAGCCATCCTAAATCCGGCAACCTTTGGGTTGATACACCTCTGAATCCTGACACAAGTATTAGCCAGACAATTGCAGTATTTGATATCGCAAATATTGAATCCGGGTACGTAACCCTGCCTATTGCTGAATGGGCAGATATTGGACCAGGACCAAAACGGGTTTTGCATCCGGAGTACAATGATAAGGGCGACGAAGTGTGGTTTTCAGTTTGGAGTGGTAAAGAGCAGGAGTCGGCCATTGTTGTGGTGGATGATAAAACCCGAAAGCTCAAAGCAGTTATCAAAGACAAACGTTTGATAACGCCAACGGGTAAGTTCAATATTTACAACACAAACAAGGATGTTTATTAGCACCTTGGTGCTGGTGAAATACCTGGTGAGCGCTTAGCTAAGCGCTCATTTGGTCAGTATCTCCCGGGCCTTTGCAGCCCCAGCCATTGAGAGCGTACGATTTGCGGTTCTGGCCAGTGACTTGTTAAATGCAGCTAGCGCAGCGCTTGCTTCACCACTATCCAGCAGTGCTTCAGCATATAGTTCGTGCGGAGGTTTTAGCGGATTAGGTGCACCGTTTGGCGGGCGCATGGTTTCCGCAAGTTCGACCGAATCTTTAAGTATGGCAAGACCGGCTGCATTTTTTCCTCGAGCAATGGTAAGCATGCCTTCAACTTCCATTTGCATAATTAGCAGTATTTTGTTGCTGAGAGAGTAATAGGACGTGTCTTTGCTCTCATCAGCCATTTCCGCCGCCAGTTCAGCCAGGCGATTGGCCGCTTTTTCTGCTATTTCAAGCTCATCCAGTTTTACAGCGCTAAGACCGGTCGCGAGTAACTCAGGGCCAGATGATTCTGATGTAACTGGCGAAGTCTGCCAATTACCAGTTTCGATAATCAAACGTGCTCGCACGATGTTATAAGTTTCCTGAACGCGCATTTGTTCGGGCGCTTTCTTAAGAATTTTTTCCATGCGCTTGATCCACAATTTTGCTCGATCCAGATCGCCACGTTGTAATTCTCCGTACTGTCCCCAGTTGAGTGCATGCACCATATCACCCACGCTGTCGCCGGGTTCGTACAATGCCAGAGCGGCATCATAGGCAGATTGGTTTTGTGAGGCGACCAGCTTCCATAAGCCGTGTTGGATAAATATGTGGGTGGGCATATGTCGGGCATGTGACACCGCTGCAGCTATATCAGCAAATACATAAGCTGCAGGTAGGGCAAGGGGTGCATGAACGGGGTCATCGAAGGCGTGAATTGTATAATGAACGGCACCAGGGTGACTTGGGTTGCGTGCTGAAATGTCCATTGCTATTGAGCCCGCAAGTATATTACTGCGATGACTACCGTCGCCTGCAGGCCCGGCAGACATTAACAGGGACAACGCATAGAACGCGGCTATCTCGTCATCCCCTGGAAAATTTTCGTACATGGTTTTCATCAACAGCATGTAGGCTTCTCGTCGTGCCTGTGTGTCACCATCTCCAAAAAACAGAGCATCTACCGCGCGTATAAAGCCTTTCTCACGCTCTGTAGGGGCTTTTGACAGGCGTTTGTTCAGGTTTTTACCGAGTCGCATCAGGATCGCCTGGGGTGTCTCGCGATCCCACTCACTAATTAGAGGGTGGTTGTAACAGAGGGCTTCTCCCCAGTATGCCAGAGCAAAATCGGGGTCAAGCCTTTGTGCAGCCTGAAATTCCAGTTTGGCCTGTTTCCAGCCAAAACTGTGCAAAATGCTCACCCCTCGCAGAAAATGTGATTGGGCTTCACCGGATGCAGACGTTGGAAAAGATATGGATCCTACGCTGTCGCGATCTGTCTCGTTGGCCTGAATTACAACCGGAAAAATCAGTACGAATAAAAGAATACCCAATAATTGCTTCATTGTTGGCCTCGTTGTGTGGGGACGGTCCAGTGTTGGTTTTCACGCACCAACCTTACACAAAGCTACCCCTGGGGCAAGCATAGCTATTTGAACCAGCGTAAAACCTGAGCTCCGCTTTGCAGAGCTCTCAGTTTCAACTTCTCTGCTGTATTCAAACCGTGGTTCGCGTTCGGAAGGTGGCGCAGGCGATAGCGGCGGTACCAGTTTCGAAGTTTTATTCGGGCGGTTTCGGATATGCTGGCAAAGCAGGCCGCCGAGACGATAAGAAAGAGAAACCCGGGAAGTATGGGGACCACAATGCTTAGAAGTCCCAGCAACAGAAAACCGAGGCCGATTAATCCGATGGCTATTTTTCTTGCTGCATCTAGTGTTTTCTGCATATTTTCTTCTGGATTAACAACTTGAATTGTTTTTCCTGTCCCATAATAAACGTGCTATTCATTTAACTGTTCATACAAGCGTGCACTAAATGTGCCAAATAGTTAAAAATGTTAATTAACAAAGACATAGAAGACATATCTAGAAACAGTTTAGAAATGTTCTGAATTTTCTGGCTACTTTGTCGTCAAAATGAGACAGAATTCATTCTACAGTTCGGACGCCTGCACGTCTTTAATCGCCCATCTGTCGGAGAATAACCACACTTGGGTTTCGAGACGTTATTGTGACAGCAGACAACAAAAAGCAGATTTATTATGAGCTTGTGTTCGTTTTGCTAAACAATGAAATCGCTGCTGAGTTCTTATATACAGAATTCTCGAAGGTATTAGAGAAAAACACTCAAATGGCTCAGTTTGCAGCGGAAAAGGTTCAATGTGTATATGCGGCTGTAAGTAACAAACTCGCATTACATGGAGCCGTGTGTTTTGAGCTTCAGTTTGATGAGCATGGTGCGATAGATTCAGGTTTTGCTGTACCCCTTCAGCATTTGCTGAGTACAGCAGGGGCCGGGCCTGATTTTGGAATGGGGCCCATCCGGTTGGCGAGCAGAAGTCAGTGCCCGATATCCTGGCAAGCCCAAAACCTTTGGGAGCCCGAAGGCCAGGATATGGATAACCCTTTGCATAAAGTGCAACAAGCGCTGTGGAAAAACCGGCTTGGTCTGGTTATCACCAACGATCCGCCGAATCAGGGGGTATGCGTTTCCTCAAGTGTTTCACGACTGAATTTGGGAGATAGCGAACAGAAAATAGACCAGGCTTTGGACGAGGAAGGGCGCATTAGCCTTCAGGTAATTATCCGGCAACATACCACTCAGATAGAATCGTTAAAAAGCGGCTTCAGGGATGACTTTGTCAAACAACAGGAGGAACACTTTCTCCAGGTGCGGAAAAGCCGAGAAGAGGTACAACAATTAAAAGTTGAGCTCAGAATGGAACAACAACGCTCGCTTCGCTTGCAACAATTGCTTAGGGGTGAATCCAGGCTCTGATTCCCGTTTATTGACAGCTGTGTATACTCAAGCTTCCACTCGGTATAGGTATGAAGTGTTGCCAACAAAACAATCTGCAAAATTTGACACCATCGGACTTATCGGCCGTCAGGGTAAGCCCCTGGTGGCAGATTCCCTGTGCCGTGTAGCTCGGCTAATTAGAGATAAAAACCGAGAGCTGGTTGTCGAGAGCCAGTCTGCTGTTTCGTTGAAAGGGGTAAGTGGATTTAGCGTGTGCGAGCGACAAGAGTTAGGAGCACTTTGCGACTTGTTGATTGTGGTGGGTGGCGATGGATCCTTGCTTGGTGTAGCCCGTGATCTGGCTAGTTCAGGTCTGCCTGTACTGGGTGTAAACAGGGGCGGGCTGGGTTTTCTGTCAGCCATCTCCCCAGAGCATATCGACACACAGGTTAGTGAGGTTCTTGATGGTTCCTGCTATGCAGAGGATCATTTTCTGCTGGACATGCGTATGCTCAGGAATGGCAAGCAACTCGCTGCTACGCCAGCTATGAATGATGTGGTGTTGCACTCAGGTACAATGTCTCGCATGCTGGAGTTTGCTTTATATGTGAATGATGAGCTGGTTTACGAGCAGCGCTCTGATGGGATCATTGTTGCGTCGCCTACTGGATCAACGGCGTATGCGCTTTCGGCCGGTGGGCCTATTATGCATCCTAATCTGGATGCGATTGTAGTTGTACCAATGTTTCCGCACACACTTACGTCCCGCCCTTTGGTGATTCGCGGTGACTCGGAAATCAAACTGATCGTGAAAGAAGCTTCGACTACCACGCCACAGGTGAGTTGTGACTCACAGGTAGACCTGGATTTGCAGGTGGGTGATGAGCTGATTATTAAAAAGTACAAGTATCCGCTGAAACTGGTTTATCCGATGCAACACAATTTTTATGAGTCGTGCAGAAGCAAGCTGGATTGGGCGAGTCGACTGGGAAATTCTTCGAGATCTTTTTAATGGGAATATAAAAGCTCACACTGGCTTTTTATCCAGATCCCACAAAACCCCGTCATCGTTTGTTTTCAGCTGAACGAGTGAGCGGCTATTTCGCTTAATGATCTGCTTCGCACCACTATCGCCCTGCAGTGCTTCCAGAGCAGTAAATAATTCCTTTGTAAAGCCGACTGGGTGACCGGCTTTTTGGCCTTGATAAAAGGGGCGTACAATTTTTGGAGTATCGATTGCCCGAGTTTTTTGTATTTCGTGTTCAATAGCGCTTATCGTTTTTGACAGGGTGTTTGGCATGTCTCCCAAGGCCAGAAGAAGGTAATCCCAGCATTGCAAATGTGCCATGGCATCAGATATGGAGTGGCCCATTCCCAAATGTGAATTTGGACTAAACAGTATGTCGGGAGTTTTGGGGCCTTTAAAAGTCTTTTGAATGTGTTCGGCCAGTTGCCTGTCATCCTTGCGCAGAACCACTACTACTTCATTGACGGCACCCAGATACAATTTCAATGTGTTGGTGAGTAAGGATTCCCCATTCTTCATTTCATGCCAGCGCTTATCTGAACCAAAGCGCCTGGAATACCCGGCAGCGAGAATCAGTGCGCCTCCCCGCATTTATCTGGCGAGCAACTGTGGAGTATTGTGAATAGCGGCGAGGCTGCGTTCGTGGCACTTAGTGCGTACCGCGGTAATTTCTGCAAGTATGGAAATGGCAATTTCCGGAGGTGTTTTACTGCCAATTGGAAGCCCGATAGGTGCGTACAGGGTATCTATCTCCGCCTGGGTTACATTAAGCTCCAGTAATCTGTCCCGGCGGCTTTCAGAGGTTTTTCTGGAACCCATTGCACCAACGTAGAATGCGCGTGTTTTTAATGCCTGCATTAATCCCATGTCATCGATACGCGGGTCGTGGGTGAGTGCCACAATCGCGGTTGCTTCGTCATCGGCGAACTTGCGAATAGCGTCATCTGGCATATCACAAACGAGCGTTACGCCTTCCTGGCTGAAATTATCAATAAGCTGTTGGCGTGGATCGCATACGGTCACCAGATAATCCAAAGCCTGAGCCATGCCCGCCAGATAGCTGGATACCATGCCCGCACCAATAATAAACAACTGATGGCGCGGTCCAAATACCTGAACTAATTTCTGGGTATTGTTATTGAATTGCAAACTGGTAAAGCGCTCTACGGTTCTTAGTTTAAAAGTTTGGTCAAGTTGCTTGAGAATCAGGCTGCGTTCAAGGCATTTGCGATTTTTTAACGCCTCCAAAATTTCCTCGAATAGTGGCAGCGCGTCCGCTTGGACCGGTTCCACTACTATATGCAGGTGACCGCCACAGGGCAGGCCCAACCGTTCGGTTTCATCATTGCTGATGCCGTACTTATAATACTCTGCTGATTTGCTGGCCAATTCACCTTTTGTGAGCCGGTCCAGAAGATCATCTTCTACGCAACCACCCGAAAGAGAACCAACCAGGTGACCCTCGCTATTGCAACATAGTAAGCTACCAACCGGT
>Ga0256847_1000625_pt1 | contig 21396 bp, 19 predicted proteins | sample TeddybearmetaG_FD_189099 | JGI IMG/M metagenome (GOLD analysis project Ga0256847, IMG submission 189099) | Hydrothermal vent microbial communities from East Pacific Rise, Pacific Ocean - Teddybear | ecosystem: Environmental > Aquatic > Marine > Hydrothermal vents | place: Pacific Ocean: East... | reverse complement strand
GGGGGATTATCGCCATAGCGTTCTTTTAAGGTGGTTTCAACTAACCATAATTCGGTTTTTGAAATATCTTCAACTTCACTCATTTATTTATAGATTCTTGGGTTATTTGTTCGCAATAATGCAACCAACGATTAATAAAACGGGACGCTTGTATTTTATCAAATAAAGCGGGGGCATGATATTGATCATTGACCTTATAAACTTGAGAATCTAAATGTAATAACTCAAGTTGATGCGCATCATGAAAAGCCCTTAATTTAGCATTGGGTACTTGACTGGTTTTATTAATGCGATGCGTTAATATAAACAGCGTGGTGTATTTTGTTTGCTCTAAAATGGTTAATTCCAGCGGGATTTGATGTTGATTTAAAGCTATTTTTCCTAAAGGAAGTTGCTTTAAATCACTGATAAGACGGCGAATTAATAAATAATTATCTTCACCGATTTGCATCAGTTCGCTAATACTGGGTTTATATTTAAGCCATTGTTGTTGGCGATAAGCAATACTAACTTGCAATGTTTAGGATTCCTTTTTTTTAGGTATTTCAATACCAACTTGCCCAGGTGGTACTTTAGTATTCTGTTTTTCAACTTGAGCCTTCACTTCTTCCATATCCAGCTCACTGACTTTTTTAATCAGTTCTCTTAGTTGACCTTCGGCTAAAGCACCGGGTGAACTATAAATAATAATATTTTCTCGAAAAATCATTAAAGTGGGAATCGAACGAATACTAAAATGTCCTGCTAATTCTTGTTCTGCTTCGGTATTCACTTTAGCAAAAATAATCTCTTCAAAATCTTCAGATACTTTTTCAAAAGTGGGAGCAAAACTTCGACAAGGACCACACCAAGGCGCCCAATAATCAACAATAATAAAATCATTACCCGAAATAGTTTCTTCAAAATTCTTTTCGGTGAGTTCAATAACAGCCATAAATATTCCTAAGTGCTAAAAAAACAAAATCTTTGCCAAAAAGACAAAGATTTCTATAGTAAGTTACTTGATTTTGCTTTAAATTTAAGCGTCTAAACCTGAAAAAATCCGATCCCGAATTTCAGTAACACCACCAATACCTTCAACTTGAACATATTTAGGTGCATCATCCGAACCGTTATTTGAATAATCCGTATAATATTTAATTAGAGGTTCTGTTTGATCATGATACACATTTAAACGTTCTTTCACGGTGGCTTCTTGATCATCATCGCGTTGAATTAAAGGCTCGCCTGTTTCATCATCCATCCCTTCCACTTTAGGTGGGTTAAAGGTGACATGATAAGTCCGACCTGATTCTAAATGAACCCGTCGTCCCGACATTCTTTTAATAATTTCTTCATCAGGTACCGAAATTTCAACAACCGCATCAACGGCAACGCCTGCTTCTTTTAAAGCATCGGCTTGGGGTAAGGTTCTGGGGAAACCATCAAATAAATAACCGTTTTTACAATCATCATCGGTAATCCGTACTTTTACCATTCCCATAATAATATCATCAGAAACTAAACCGCCTTCATCCATGATTTTTTTAGCGGCAACGCCTAAATCACTGCCTGATTTTACATGCGCTCTTAACATATCGCCTGTGGAAATTTGGGGAATATTGTATTTTTCAGTGATATATTTTGCTTGAGTGCCTTTGCCAGCACCAGGACCGCCTAATAAAATAATACGCATAATATTGTCTCTTCAATGTGGTAAAAAATCGCGCCAAGTCTGGCATATTTATTAATCAAAAACAAGTTTGATTTAGATTTACAATAACCATTTTTCTAATAGAGATTTTAGTTTGGCAATTTCAATGGGTTTATTAATATGCCCATCCATGCCCATTGCCAAAGATTCTTGTTTACTTTCTTTTAACGCATGGGCGGTCATTGCCAAAATAATCTGTCTTTTTTCTTGATGCTTTTTTTCTTTTTCCCGAATAATTTTAGTCGTGGCTAAACCATCTAAAATAGGCATTTGAATATCCATTAAAATTAAATCAAATGTTTCTTGCTCTAAAAGTTCAAGTGCTTCTTGCCCATTATTAACCATTGTTGACTGATAACCCATACTATGAAGCATGGCGGTTGCAACCACTTGATTAATTTGATTATCTTCAACTAAAAGAACATGATATTGCTGATTTTTAGCCTTATATAAATTTTCAGTTTTATAATGAGCTTGTAATGGCGCAATTTCTTTATCACTTTTTTGCAACGGAATTTCAAACCAAAAAGTAGCGCCCTTTCCTTCGGCACTAATAATACCCACTTCACCTTTCATCATTAAAATAAGTTCACGTACAATGGATAAGCCTAAACCTGTGCCACCATAATTGCGAGTGGTGCTTTCATCTGCTTGGCTAAAAGGTTTAAATAACAAAGGTTGTTTGTGTTTGGCAATCCCAATACCTGTATCTATAATTTCAAAACGAATCAATGAATCGGCTTGTTTTATTTGAATTGAAATAATCACATGACCATTTTGAGTAAATTTAATCGCATTATTAACTAAATTAGATAAAATTTGTTTTAAACGGTCGGGATCACCTTTTAATTGATAATCTAAATTAGATTGATCATCAATAATTAAGTCAATTCCTTTAGTCACGGCATTTTGAATAAAAAGTTGGCAAACATCTTCAATCAGTACATGCAAATCAAAGTCAATATGACTCATTCGCATTTCTCCCGCTTCAATTTTAGAAAAATCTAAAATATCATTTAAAATCAACAATAAACTATAACCTGAATTATAAATTATTTTGACATATTGACTTTGTTGTTTAGAAAGCGGGGTTAACATTAATAATTCAGCCGTCCCTAAAACCCCATTCATGGGAGTTCTAATTTCATGGCTCATGGTGGCTAAAAATCGACTTTTTGCTTTAACGGCCATTTGTGCTTTATTTAAAGCTTTAACCAAAGCTTCTCCTGAATGTTGTTGTTTAATATGATTAAGTAAAATTAACCGATAAACTAAGATTCCAATGAATAAAAAAATAACCCCATACATTAATATGCTATAGATAATTCCTTTCAAAATATAGCGTTGAAAAACATCCGATGAAATAAAAGTAATATTCCAATGACTATTAGGAATTTTTTGTTCGCTGATTTTATGTCTTATTTCTTGTTTTGATAAATGAAAATCTCGCTTTAATTTATCACGGGATCCTTTAGGAGTAATTTCAATTAAAGTTTTTTGATCTTGATTCAAAATATAAAAAATCCCGCCTCGCAACGGATTATTTTGCAATATATTGGCAATAATTTGAGGATGATAACTAATAAAAAAGAAGCCTTTTTTCCCTTCTTTATTATGAAAATACACCATAATATCAAAATGATAAGCAATCGAATTAGGATGAATTCGACTTAAAAATTTTTGTTGATGATCTTGTTTAAAATGGTGAGCAAATTGAATCGCATCTTTTTGACAAGCTTCTCCCACAAAGCCATCAAAATCATCAATTAATAATTCGCCTTGTTCAGAGAACACGGTAAAAGTAAAAAACTGAGGAAAATGACGCTTTAACTTAGCTTCTAAAATTAAGTAATTTTCATCATCTGTGTCATTAATAGCTGAAACTTTAAAAAGTTGATCGGCATTTTCCTCTGCAAAAACAGTCGCACTTCGACTTATTTCAGTTAATAAAGTCCGTATTTGTTGTGCCATTTGTTTCGTTGAATGTTTAACTTCTTGTTGATAATAATGATGATAGCGTTGATATTCTGCCCAAGAAATAGACAATAAAAGGGCAAAAATAAAAATTAAATAAACAACAAATAAAATATTTAAGTGTTTTTTAAAAGACATCATTAATCAATGAGCTTTGATTTCAGTAATGGCATAATCTTGTAACTTAGTATAAGCATTGATTTCATCTTGCCTTATTTGCTGACGATCTTGTTGATTAATCACCGTATAATCTTTATTTAAATCCACCATTGATTCAAAAATAAAAGTAGCATTGCCTTTTAAAATAATTTTATCTTGGGCATTGCTAACATCACAAACCACCATGCCACCTTTATTAAAAACAAAAATAGGCTTTGCACCCTCCACAATTTTATTTAAAACCGAAGCATAAGCGGAAGCAGACATGGCTGTACCACAAGAATGGGTAATTCCAACCCCTCTTTCATAAGTTAAGACAAAGATTTTATTAGGGGCTAATAATTGGACAAAACTGACATTCACACCTTGCGGAAAAATGGGAATATTATTGGCTTTTTCCCCGCATTCACTCACCCTTTTTTGATCAATTTTATTAACAATGGTAATAATATGTGGATTAGGAACACTTAAGGCGGTAAAAGTTAAATTATCAGACAATTCTGCAATCGGTTGATTAATAAAAGTCTCTTCCGTATTCTTCATTGGTAATGAATTGGGAATTAATGAAACAGGCGCAATATCCGCTTCAAAGGTGTCAATGCCCTTATAAATCGGCTCACCCATTGCCACGGTTAAAACCGCTTTCATAGTTTCTACCGTAATTATTTTTTTATTGAATTTTTCAACGCCATAACGCCCGATGCAGCGCAAGCCATTGCCACACATTTCAGCTTCACTGCCATCAGGATTAAACATTCTCATTTGGCAATCAGCCACGTCACTTGCTAAATAAAATAAAATACCATCTGCACCAATGCCATTATTTCGATCACATAAAGTTTTAGTTAATATTTTTCGTTTAGATTCTGGAATGGGGCTGTTGTTATCAATGGTTTCATCAATCATAATAAAATCATTACTTGAACCATGACATTTTATAAAATTAATTTTCATTTATTGTTCACTTGTTTATTAAAACCAATGGATTATAACAGTTTGTTTCTTATTAAGATTAGTAAATATTTTACGAATAGAACTTGTAAAATTATTTAAATTATTCTAATATTAGAATTATTCTAATATTTTATTTGCAATGAGAAAATATAATGCCTATTGTTAGAACATTTACATTACCAGAAGCCGTTGTTGAATTTCTTGATAAATTACCAAGTAAAGAAAAATCAAAATACGTTAGTCAAACTCTTTTGAAGCAAATAGAAGCTGATAATACACAGGAAGCATTAAACGCCTTATATGCAATAAAAAGAGTTAAGGATAAGGATCAAAGATCATCAACAATGCTTATCAAAGAAATAAGAACTAAGCGTAAAGAACAATTATTATTCAATCACCAATAAATATGAAAAAAATAGTATTAGATGCCAATATTTTAATTAAGCTTTTTAGAGAAGAATCTGATTCTACAATCGCCTTTGATTTATTTGAATATTTAATAAAAAATCAAATTCATATTTTAGCTCCTGAACTTTTGATTACTGAAACAATGGATGTTTGTATTTCAAAAGGAATGGACATAACTGAAATTTGTCATTTTTTTGAGAAACAAATTGATATCACAATAATAATGCAAAAAATAACGCCTGTATTATTAAATGTAACTTCACAAATGGCGAAAGATGGACATCCTAAAAGTGGTTATCCCAGTTTTAATGATAGCTTATATCATTGTCTTGCCATCCAACAAAAAACAGTTCTTATTACCGCTGATAAAGTACACCTAAATAAAACTAAAAAATATGGACATATTTTCTTATTAAAAGATTGGCGAAAAATTATAAAGTAGAGACAAGGCATGCCTTGTCTCTACATTTGATGAGCAACCAACCACTGTTCTAACATCATCATAACCCAAAGCATAACGCCATAATAAGAAGCGTGTTCCCCTTGATGTTGTTGTCTAATCCATTCAATCCAATCGCGATTAACCCAATCCCGTTTTGCAAAATCAGATAAAGAATCATTTAAAATGGCTTTTAATTGCGGATGTTCTTTACTCCATAAGCCAAAAGGCAAACCAAATCCTTGTTTTGATTTTGTTAAAGTGGATTGTGGTAAAAAATCCCGCATGGCATATTTAAAAAAATAACGTAATTGCCGATCTTTAATTAAAATATCAGCCGAAAGGCGGGCGGAAAACTCAACCACATCTAAATCTAATAAAGGATATTGAATCTGAATGCCCGCTAATTCACACATCCGACTGACTTTAGGTAAATCATTATCCGCTAAGGTATATTTTAAATCAAAATATAACATTTTTTGGACAATAGAATCCGCATTAGCCGAATCCCAATAAGCTTGTTTATTTTGATTAAATTCAGCAGGCGAAATAGATTCAATAAAATGGGCATTAAATATCTCTGCTAAAGGGCGACGATTTAAAAAATTATAGGTTTCTAAACGTTCAGGCAGCGGGATTTTAGCTTGATTAATATAACTTTGTATTTTACCAAAGGGCATAAAGGCGGAAATTTTAGGTATTTTAGCAAAAGGTTCTAATAACGCTGTTCTAAAAGGTTTTGGAATAGCTCCATAGATTTCAAAAATACCTTGTTTCATATAGCGTTCATTGCCGCCAAATAGTTCATCCCCGCCATCCCCGCCTAACATGGTATTAATGCCTTCTGAGGCGGCAAGTTTGGCACAAGCATAGGCGGGAATTGCCGAAGCATTACCAAAGGGTTGATCATAAAAAGCGGCAATTTTAGGAATGGCATCTACCACATCTTCGGGCGTAACATAATATTCATGATGATCCGTGCCAAAATGTTGAGCAGTTTCCCGAGCAAACTCAGTTTCATCATAACCTTTGGCATTAAATCCCATTGAATAAGTTTGGGCATCCGATTTTAATTCTTTATATAATCCCGCCACCGTTGAACTATCAACCCCACCAGATAAAAAAGCCGCCACTTTATCTTGATCAAAACAAGCTTTAAGGGCGGGGCGTAAAACTTCAAATAATTCTTCTTCTAATAATTCAATATTTTTTTCATTGCCATAGTTTAATTGCCAATAAACTTGTTTTTGAATGCCTTTTTCTGACCAAATAAGACGTTCAGCAGGTAATAATCGCTGTTGTTTTTGATAAATAACCGTTGGGCTGGGCACCATATGACAATACAAATAGCTATAAATCGCTTGCGGATTAATCTCTTGTTTTGCTAAATCAAAAGCTTGTAAAGCCGTTGCCCGAGAAGCAAATGCAAACCCACCTCCCACCAATTCAATATAAAATAAAGGACAAAAACCCATTTGATCAACGGCTAAAACAAGGCTTTTTGTTTGTTTATCAAAAACAACTAAGGCAAATTGTCCTGAAATTTGTTTTAAAACACCCTCCCCTGCTGTTTGCCATTGTTCAGCTAACCAAACAGCATCGACGACTTGTTTATTCTCTCGATTTAAAGGTCGCCCTTCTAATAATAAAATAAACCGATCTTTTTCAATATAGGGGCTGTTTTTTTGCTGATGACAAACGCCATAAACAAAGCCTTGATTCGATCCCGTTGTGATATTAGAAGTTAAAGGAGACAACATTGTTTTTGTTATATTATTTATTTGGGTTTGCTGATGATCTAATTTTGATTCAGCAAGAAACCAACCACAGATTCCGCTCATAATTTTAAGTACAATTGTTTATTTAGTATGCATTCCCACGCGGGAGCGTGGGAACGAGTATGATCTTTGTATTATTATAGAACTAAATCCAAAACAAGTTGTTTTGCCTGATTAAAATCTGTTTTCCCCGTGCCCAGCTTAGGAATCACTTCAACTTTTATTATCTTTGAAGGTTTACTTAAGGTATTTAAATCCGCTTGTTTAATTACTTCATTAATATCGGCTTCGGTTGATTCTCCCACATACAATAAAACCACTTTCTCGCCTTTTTTCTCATCCCGAATGGCAATCGCCAAAATTTCATCTTCATTATTTAATTTAGGCATAATATTTTGTTCAATGGCACCTAAACTGATCATTTCCCCCCCTATTTTGGCAAAGCGGGAATAACGATCAATAATAGTTAAAAAACCATCTCGATCTAAATGTCCTTTATCACCTGTTTTATACCAGCGAACCCCATCTAATTCAATAATCACTTCTGCTGTTTTTTCAGGATCATTTAAATAACCTTGCATGACTTGAGTTCCGCCAATTAAAATTAAGCCATCTTCTTCCGCCTCAAGGGTTTGCATTGAATTTGGATCTACAATCCGAAAACTACTACCAGGTAAAGGCAAACCCACCGTGCCAATTTTTTGTCCAATTTGAACTCGCCAATCGCTGGTATCCAGTCGATCTTGAATATTCACACTGGCAACAGGTGTACATTCGGTTGTGCCATATCCTTCATAAATTTCTTTATTAAATTTTAATTTAAAGGCTTCCCGAACTTCAGGATTTAAACGTTCTGCTCCCGCAATAACAAGGCGTAAATCCGCCAACATTAACGGATGAACCCGTTTGTTTTTAATAAAGAAACGTAAAAAAGTCGAAGTTGCACAAAATAACGTCGCTTTATTTTGGGCAATGGCTTTACTAATATTCACCACATCCGTTGGATCTGGATGCGTTACCACAGGAACCCCCTCTAATAAAGGCATAATCCCTGTTACTGTAATCCCAAAAGCATGAAAAAGCGGCAAGGTCGCCATTAAAACATCTTCATTTTGGGGATCCATAACATCAGAGACCTGTTTAATATTGGCAATCATATTACGATGGCTTAACATCACGCCTTTAGGTTTTCCTTCACTGCCACTGGAAAATAAAATGGCTGCTGTTTTTTCTAAATCTGCGCTGGCACAATAGATTCGTTTTAAAACTGAAGCGGAAAATAATCGAATAGATAATAAAATCCGAATTTTTTGAGCCGTGCTAATTTGTTGTTTTAGATCTTCTAAATAAAGCACTTTTACTTTGTCTAATAATGGCGTTAAATCAATGCCCCGTTGATTTAATTTCTTAATAAACTGACTTGAGGTATAAATGGTTTTTAAATCTGCCGCATGTAAGGCACTGATTAATGCATTAATATTGGCGGTATAATTTAAATTAACCACGGTTTTTCCGCCAATTAAAGCCGCCATATTAACTAATAACCCTCCAACACTGGTCGGCACTAATAAACCAATATTTTGTTCAGGGCTATTTTTCTTAATTAACTTAGAAAATCCAATCGCGCCTGTTAAAGCGCTAATGGCATTTAATTCTAAACCACCTTTGGCTTCAATTAAACAGCGTCTTTTGGGTTCTCTTTTAACTTGGCTAATCCATGCATGAGGAATATCTTCTAAACAGCGGGTATGTTCTTGCCATGCTTCAATGGATAAATCAAAAACAGCCGATTTTATTTGAACGGTGGTGGTTTTAATCGAAATCGGATGAGCAAAAGCAACAATCACATCATTACGCCAACCCTGTTTGCGAATTTGTTGCAAACGCTCATTAGAACGTGAAAAGAAGGTGCCCCATAATCCACGTAAATAAAATGGGACAATCACCGCATCTGTTTCTTCTAATTCTTTAACCGCTAATTCATAACCTTTTTTAAACTCACCTAATTGACCATTACGGCTAATCGATCCTTCAGGAAATAAACAAACCACTTCACCTTGTTTTAATAAATTGCCAATTTTAGTTAAAGCCGTTTTACTGTGTCCGCCTGAAATTGGAATTACGCCAAAAAAATCAAAAAACCATTTTAAATACCATTTTTTATAAATGGTTCGATGCATGACATAACGAACAGGACGCGGGCAAGCAATTTGTAAAATAGCCCAATCTAACCAACTAATATGATTTCCTAATAATAAAACCCCGCCTTGTGATGGAATTTTATCAAATCCTTGAACCTGTACTTTATAACGAGAAGAAAAGAAAAAAGCCGTTAAATAACGAACCAATGATTGAGGGAGTTTATAAATCGTATAAAGCGTGCCAATTAAAGCCACAAAACTAATAATTTGTAATAAAGTTCGTTCATTAAAATCATTATAAGAAAACAAAGCGGTTAGTATTAAAAAACTCAACATCGCAATATTTTGAATCCAGTTATTGCCTGCTAAAATCGTGCCCCGTTGTTGATCTTGACAATGAAATTGGATTAACGCATTTAATGGCACAATAAATAAGCCACCAAAAATACCCAATAACATAAAATTCCCGACCATACTATAAATCGTTGTTAAATAAGGTAAAGAAAAGACGGTAATAACAAAACCAATGGCACCCAAAGGAATTAAAGCCGTTTCAATATATTGTTTAGATAAGCGCCCTGCTAATAAAGAACCAAAAACAATACCAATGCCCGTACTGGCTAAAATTCCTTGAATAATAATGGTATTGTCGGTATTTAAAACGGCTTTTGCATAGGCGGGATAAACCGCAATAATAACTTGGGAAATACTCCAAAAAACGGCTAATCCAATAATAGATAACCAAATCACTTCATGATGAAAAATAATTTTAAGATTACTTTTTAAATAAGCCCCATTAACGTATTGTTTTAGTTTATACGCTTTTTTATTTTGTTGAATGCTAAATTGAGGAAGGCGAAACGTTAATAACCATTCAAAACACGATAATGCCACTAAAATCCAACCAATCGGCGCAATTTGTTGAATAATTTGCTTGGGTTGTAAATCATTAAATCCCGTTAAAAAAGATTCAAATAAAACTGAAAAACAAAAAATACCCGATAATATGGCAAGCACGGTACTGGCTTGGACTAAGGCATTTGCGCCCGAAAGGCGGGATTTCCCCGCTATTTCCGCAATATAACCATATTTAGCGGGAGAATAAAGAGCACTTTGAATGGCTAATAATAAAGTTAAGGCAAAAGACAGATAAAACCAGCCTTTATAATAAGAGAGGGTAATAAATAAAGTAATAATAATGGCGATAAAGGCGCTAATTTTCATAACCTTGGGTTTATGAAAATGATCTGATAAATAACCCGAAGGCGTAAATAAAAGTATAAAAGGCAGTAAAATCAATCCATTAACAATGGCGGTTAAAATAATTTGCGTTTCATTACTATAAACTTTTAATACCGTATTTTGGATAATAATTTTATGCCCTAAATCAACAAAGGCATTAATAAACACAATTAAGATAAAAGCCAGAAAACCTTTAATTTTAAAAAGTTGAGACATTATAAAATCCAATAATAATAAAGATAAGTTTTAGCATAGTACAATTAAGTTAAAAGTTTTTAATCAAAGATGCTAAAAGTTGAGTATATTAAGACGTTTAGACTTAGATTTTTTGTGTCATGAAAAAACCCATTCAAATCAGTGCTTCAACCCTTGTAAGTAGCTTAGGGAAAGGTCGAATTGCGCATTTAGAAAAATTAAAAAAAGCTCAAACAGGGCTTACCCAAGATGTTTTATCATTTAAAACCAAACTTTCGGCTTATTATGGTGAAGTTGCTCATTGTGATCAGGTTCAAATTCCTGATTATTTAAGTGATTTTGATTGCCGTAATCACCAACTGGCTTGGCTGGCATTAACAACTGATAATTTTAATCAAGCCGTTCAAAAAGTGATTAAAAAACGTGGCGCTCAGAGAATTGGTTTAGCGGTAGGAACCAGCACTTCGGGGATTTTATCAACCGAAGAAGTTTTGGCTTATAAAGCTCAACATGGACATTTTTATTCAGATTATAATTATGAAAAAACCCATCGCATGGATGCTTTAGCTGAGTTTTGTGCTCAAGCATTAGCCATTGAAGGTCCCCGCTTAATTATTTCAACCGCTTGTTCTTCTAGTGCTAAAGTCTTTGCGACGGCTTCACGTTGGTTAGATGCTGACTTAGTCGATGCTGTGGTGGTAGGCGGGGTTGATACACTTTGTTTAACAACGATTCATGGTTTTAATTCATTAAAATTAATTAGCTCTGAAATAACCAAACCTTTAGATCAAAACCGTAATGGTATTAATATTGGAGAGGCGGGCGGCTTTATGTTGTTAGAACCCGCCCAAGAACCCGATAAAATCCAATTAACGGGATTTTCTGAAACCAGTGATGCTTATCATATTTCAACCCCGCATCCAGATGGAGAAGGCGCAAAACAAGCAATGCTTAATGCATTAAAAATGGCACAACTTAAACCGCATCAAATTAATTATTTAAATCTTCATGGCACAGGCACGCCCAGTAATGATTTAGCTGAAGCCAAAGCGGTCAATGCCGTTTTTAATCCAACTTTACCATTACATAGTTCAACCAAAGGTTTTACAGGGCATACTTTAGGCGCGGCGGGAATAACCGAAGCTATTTTTTGTCAATGGGCGCTAGAACAACAATTTGTTCCCGCTAATTTAAATTTACAACAATTGGATCCCGCATTAATGCTTAATCCAGTCACTCAAACCACCCCCGCCTTATTACAACATTGTTTAACCAATTCATTTGGTTTTGGGGGCAATAATGCCTGTCTTATTTTTAGTAAGGAAAGCCAATGAAAGCTTATATTAATGCCATTGGATTACAAGCCAATGGCTTAGAAGGTTGGACAAATTCACAAACCATTTTAACCGCTCAACAACCTTATCAAGCCAAACCTTTAAGTAAATATAGCCCGTTATTTTTACCTGCCAATGAACGGCGGCGAGCAACATCCACTATTAAATTAGCATTACGCACAGCCGAAGAAACACTACAAAATGCAGATAAACAAACAAAGCCAGTCCCTACCCTGTTTGCTTGTGTTGATGGTGATACTGAAATATCGGCTAAAATGACTTCTGCTATATTAATGGATGAACCAATGGTATCTCCCATTCATTTCCATAATTCGGTACACAATGCCCCTGCGGGTTATTGGATGATAGGACAAAAAAATCAACAAGCCGCTTCGGCTATTTCAGCAGGAGAATATCAAATAGCCACACTTTTTCTTGAAGCAATGAGCCAATTAAGTAAAGAACAACCAGAAATTCTATTAATTGCTTATGATTTACCCATTGATCCCGTCATTGAAAGTATTACCCAACCTCGCAATCCCTTTGCCTTTGGATTATTACTAAGTCTTTATGCTTCAAGCCAAAATATTGCTGAAATAAATACCAAAATAATCAATAAATCCATTACAACAAGGTCTATTTCAGACTGGTTTGGTGATAATCAAGCCGCTCAGTTTTTACCTGTTTTAAAAGCCCTTGCCAAGAAACAGCATTATGTTATTGAATTTGCTTTATCAAAGACGCTGAGTCATCAATTAACCGTAAAATATTCAGGCAGGAATATACTCAAAAATATGACCCACTTTAATTAATACTGGAAAATGTTGATGTGTTAAAAAACCACCCACATCAACCCCTTCTTTATTTTCAATAATTTGCACAATGCTGCGAAATGAAAAATGATGAAGATTGCCTTTTTCTTTATTTTCAACAGAAAAATAATCGGCTTCAACCGCAACCAGCGTGGCACATTCAAAATGAAAGGGTTTTTCTATATTAATACCCACTTCCTTGTTTAAATAACGCATTAAAATCGTTTTCATTTACTTTATGACTCAGGTTTTAATATAAAGATCATTCACTGCACCCGCAATTAAAGCATCGGGCTGTTGAACAATTTCTAAATCTTTATCAGGATAATCTAAATTGGCTAAGAAATGGCGCATACAATTCACTCTTGCGCGTTTTTTATCATCTGAACGAATCACAGTCCAAGGTGAACTTGCGGTATCGGTATGAAAAAACATGGCTTCCCGTGCTTCAGTATAAGCATCCCATAAATCAAGGGCTTCTAAATCAATGGGACTTAATTTCCATTGTTTTAATAAATCAAATTTACGCGAATGAAAACGGCGCAGTTGTTCTTGGCGAGTCACTGAAAACCAATATTTATATAAAATAGTTTCGGAATTAACCAACATTTGTTCAAATTGCGGAACTTGGCGCATAAATTCTAAATAACCGCGATCACTACAAAATCCCATAACATGCTCAACCCCTGCACGGTTATACCAAGAACGATCATATAAAACCATTTCTCCTGTGGTTGGCAGAGTTTGTACATAACGTTGAAAATACCATTGCCCTAATTCAACTTCAGACGGTTTATTTAAAGCCACCACCCGAGCTTCCCGTGGATTTAAATGTTCCATAAAACGCTTAATCGTTCCACCCTTCCCTGCGGCATCCCGTCCTTCAAAAATAATCACAATCTTTTTATTTTCTTGTTTTACCCAACGTTGTACTTTAAGTAATTCAATTTGTAAAAGATGTTTTTCTTGTTCATATTCCTCTAAACTCATCTTTTTTGCATAAGGAAAATCCCCCGCAGTATAGGTAATATTGAGTAACTTATTGCCTTTCATTACATCATCTTGAGACATTACATAAGTCGGATTCGTATATTTTTTTAATAACTCATCTGCTTTAGCGAGGGTTAATGCTTTTTTTACTTTTGACATAGAAACTCCTTAGTCGGTGGTTGGTTTAATTTTTGCTAAACCGTTTGGCATGCCTTATTATACTCAATTTGAACCACGAATAAAAAAATAATTTGGAGTTAAAAACTATGGGGCGTGGGAATGCAAGGCGTAATAATCGTCAGAATCAAGCCAGTTTACGTTATAGAAAACAACGGCAACGTAATGTTTTAGCCCAATCAGGTGAATTTGATTTTGTCTTAATCTTAGATCACCTGAAAGCGGGATTTAATGTGGCTAAAATTTTTCGCAGTGCGCAAGCTTTTGGGGCGCAGGCGGTCCATTTATTAGATATTGGTGAATTTGATCCCGCTCCCGCCAAAGGCGCCTTTAAATATGTTCCTGCTCAATTTTATAATGATTTTTCAGAAAGTTATCAAGAATTAAAAGCTTTAGATTATCAATTTTATTGTTTAGAACCTGATGCAAAAACTCGCATTGATCAAGTCCAATTCCCCAAAAAGTCCGCTTTTATTTTAGGTAATGAAGAATTTGGCATTGATTTTGATAAAAGTCTGTATCCTGAAATCCAAAGTATTGCCATCCCTCAATTTGGTTCCGTACAAAGTTTAAATGTCAGTGTTGCAGCTTCGATTTGTATGTATGAATATATTTGTCAACATCATCCTGTAAAGGCATAAATAGTTTGCTATACTTTTTGTAAACTGATGAGATCAAAATTATGAGCAACAATTTATTTGATATTTATTTTTCTGGTAAATTATTACCTGAAACAGATGAAGCCAAGGCCCGAGCCAAAATTGGCACCATGTTCAAAGCCAGTGATACCCAATTAGCCAAACTTTTTTCGGGCGAGTCTAATGTTATTAAACGTAATGTTAATATGGATAAAGCGGTTAAATATCGTCTTGCTTTTAGAGAAATTGGTGCTTTAGTTGATATTAAACCTGCGGGAGCTGCTCCTAAAAAAGCATCGCCACCAAAACCAACATCTCCACATGAACCCGAAGAAATTGTTATTACGGCACCTGTTGATCCTGATGATTCAGATAGTGAATTTCAAGAACCTTTAGATGTTAGAATTGCGCATTTATCATTGGCTCCTTTAGGTTCAGATGTCATTATGGATCCACCTATTGAAAAAGTGATTGATTTTGATACTTCTGCTTTTGAAACTTTACCTCTGGGTCAAGGTTCTTTAGAAGATTGTGTGATTGCAGAAGAACCTGTGTCTATTCCCGATGTTTCTCATTTAACATCAAGTAAAACCGATCAATAATTAATCATAAAACATCTTTTTTTAAATTAGAAGGTGTCAAAAGCTTAAATGAATATTTAAGATATTCATTTGCTTTAACGGGAAAATTTTTATCATCACTATTCCAGCATTTACTTATACATAGTTCTACAGTTGATTTTGCATCAATCTCTTTTCCTTTGTATAATCCGATGATAATAATTCTTCTTTGATATTCAGTGCTAAAGGAATTATTAATATTAATATCTCCGTTGTATTTTCCTAAATTTAAAGTATAGAAATTTATATTTTTATAATTTTTTTTAATTATTTTAGATAAAATTTCGGCTCTTTCATAAGCCCGATTATTTTCTTTTTCTATTTCTTTTGCCTCCTGAGAAGCAACTCCAACAGATACAATATCAGTTATATTATTAAAAAATGATTGCATATCTGGTTCTAATATCCTACTTTCAAAATCTTCTTGTTTATAAATTTTAGATTCTCCATATATCCAATAATAATAAGGGAATATTTTCATAGAACATCCTTTTTTCAAAGCTCTAAGACTTTTAGAACAACTATTGACTATTAATTCATTTTTTTGAGATTTAATTTTTTTAGTAATTTTTGTCATTTTATATTGAAAAAAACTAAAAGGTTTTATTCTTATTCTTAGTTTATTTAAATCTTTAATAGGGGGATTTTCTGATGATGAAAATGAAAATGAAAATGGGAATAATAATAAAAGATAAATAAATACACTTATTATAAAAAAATATAATAAATACTCTCTTAGAGCTTTAATTTTCTGTATTATAAATTCAAATAAAAACGAAAAAAATATTATTATTGTAGTATAAACATTTTCTATTATGGTTATAATTACTGTAAACATAACTTCTATAAGTTTTACTATTGTTGCTATGATAATATAAAAAAATATTATAAAACTAAGAAATATTATAATATTGAAAAATATTTTAACCCATTCCATTGATTTTTCTGAAATTCCATCATATTGTATATATTCTTGAATTTTATTAAAAACTTCCAAAATATATTGATTATTATATAATAATATAATTAAACATAAGACGATAAAGAAAATAGAGAGACTTTTTTTATTTATAATTTCTTTAATATCTAAGTTTTTATTTATAAATGAAAACACCATAGAAATTTTTTCATTTATAGCTTCTTTAATATCTAAATGTAAATGATTATTCTGATCGACTGGTAACCATATTCTAATATTAGAATTATTTACTTCTACATTATATTGATGATCTTTTTTTATTTTATTTTTACAGCAATTAGGGAGAATAATCTCTCCATCTTTTTTTATTATAATTTTAAATTGCATTAACTAACAGAATCATAATCTAATAATTTCATTTCTTTAATATTTTTTTGATCAAATTTTACGCCATCAAAACATTTTTTTATTTGATTTTTTGTTAATTTAGTCTTGTTTCTTTTTAAAATAACAATAAAAGATAAATTTTTTCTATTAGGGTATATGTTTTTATAATTAATTGTTAATGAATGATGACGTGTTTTTGTATTAAAATTTTTTCTTTGTAATATATTTAGAAGGTATTCTGCTCTTGATTGTGCAAGATTAGTTTTAGTCTCTTTTTCAGAATAAAAATAACTTCCAATACTTATAATATCTAATGCTGAATTATAAATATTCTGCATTCTCACATCAGAAAAAGAATCAAGTAAAGCTTTTTCATTTTTTATACTTAATGTTTCTTTATTATTAATCCAATGAAAAGAGGGTAAATATATTAAACTACATACAATTTTATTTTTTTCACTTAAATAATATTTAGAATGAAATTGATTTGTTATATCTTCAAAAGCACCATTATTTCCAAAAATGTCTTCTTCTAGTGAAATTGTTTTCCAATCAGTATCAACCCAGTCTGATATTTGTCTTGATTTTATAATTTCTTTTTTGTTTTCATAAACATTTATATTTTGTGGTTTATTTATAAAAGAAAGTATAATGATGACTAGTCCAATAATAAAAGTAAACCACATTGCTTGATTCATTAACCGTTCTGTTGCTGGACCAGTCAATTTATTAGGTTTAAATACTTTGATTAACCCAGCAATAACAATAAAAATTATACCCCATAAAACCAATGGACCATCTAAAGTAGAAGTTAAAAATTTCATAAACTATATTTAAAGATAAATTTAAGGGATTATAGTCTATTTTAAGATATTCATTTTAAATAGTTTTAATAGCCTGTTTATGAGATAATAAATGCTTGATTTAAAAAGGCATAGACAGAGTATGAGTGATACAGAAAATCGTAATTATAATGAAGATTCAATTCAAGTTTTAAAGGGACTTGAAGCCGTTCGTAAAAGACCAGGTATGTATATTGGTAATACTGATGATGGCACAGGCTTACATCATATGGTATTTGAAGTCCTTGATAATTCAATTGATGAAGCATTGGCGGGACATTGTACTGAAGTTAATGCCGTGATTCATGAGGATGGTTCGGTTACTGTTAAAGACAATGGAAGGGGAATTCCTGTCGGTATTATGAAGGAAGAAGGACGTTCTGCTGCCGAAGTCATTATGACGGTATTACATGCGGGCGGTAAATTCGATGATAATTCTTATAAAGTTTCTGGCGGCTTACATGGCGTTGGAATTTCCGTGGTTAATGCTTTATCGGCGCGTTTAGAACTCACTATTTGGAAAGACGGTAAAGAATATCAGCAACTTTATCTTGAAGGGGTTCCTCAAGGTGAATTAACCTCTACGGGAGACACTGATAAAACAGGCACCAGTTTACGTTTTTTTCCCAGTGTCGCAACCTTTACAGATATTACCTTTCATTTTGATATTTTAGCCAGTCGTTTACGCGAACTTTCTTTTTTAAATTCAGGAGTTCGCATTGTTTTAACCGACGAACGCGAAATGCCAGAGAAAAAAGTAGAGTTTGAATATAAAGGCGGAATTAAAGCCTTTGTTGAGCATTTAAATCGTAAAAAAAATGCCATTCATGAACAAATTATTTATGTTAGTAAAGAAAAAAATGACATTGGAGTTGAAATTGCAATGCAATGGAATGATTCCTACAATGAAAATATTTTTTGTTTTACCAATAATATCCCGCAACGCGATGGCGGAACTCATTTAGCAGGATTTAGATCGGCTTTAACCCGTGGTTTAAATAATTATATTGAACAATCAGGCATTGCTAAAAAAGAGAAATCCAGTGTCACAGGCGATGATTCTCGCGAAGGTTTAACCGCTGTTTTATCAATTAAAGTGCCTGATCCTAAATTCTCCTCACAAACCAAAGAAAAATTAGTTTCTTCCGAAGTTCGCCCTGTTGTTGACTCCTTAGTCAGTGAAGCGATTCAAGAATTTTTATTAGAAAGCCCCGCCGATGCCAAAATGATTGCGGGAAAAATGATTGATGCGGCAAGAGCCAGAGACGCCGCCCGTAAAGCGCGTGAAATGACGCGTCGTAAAGGCGCTTTAGATATTGCCGGTTTACCAGGTAAATTAGCCGATTGCCAATCAAAAATTCCCGCAGAGTCTGAAATTTACTTAGTGGAAGGGGATTCTGCTGGGGGTTCTGCAAAACAAGGACGAGATCGCCATTTTCAAGCTATTTTGCCATTAAAAGGTAAAATTTTAAATGTTGAAAAAGCGCGCTTTGATAAAATGTTATCTTCAGCTGAAATTGGCACTTTAATTACCGCTTTAGGTTGTGGTATTGGGCGGGAAGAATTTAATCCTGATAAATTACGTTATCACCGCATTATTATTATGACGGATGCGGATGTGGATGGCGCGCATATTCGGACGTTATTATTAACTTTCTTTTATCGTCAAATGACAGAATTAGTTGAACGCGGTCATATTTATATTGCTCAACCGCCTTTATATAAAGCGAAAAAAGGCAAACAAGAAACTTACTTAAAAGATGAAATTGAAATGAAACAATACTTTTTGCAAATCGCATTAAGTAATGCTTCTTTATCTTTTGGTAAAGATTTACCCGCCATTAGCGGAGCGGGATTAGAAAATTTAGCCAATGAATTTTTTATTTACCAACAACGTGCGCGCAAACTAGCCCGTCATTATGGTTCAGATACCATTGATGCATTATCTTATGCCCCTTCTTTAGATATTAGCGATTTTGATGACCGTCAAAAAATTGAGCAATGGGCAACTGCTTTAGAAGCAAAATTAAATATCGGATCTAAAGCCTCTCGTTTTTGTAAAGTCGCCATTGAAGAAGATCAAAGTGCCATTTTAGTTGATCATCTGGTTTATGGTATTTCAGATTTAACCTCTATTCCTAAAACTTTCTTTGAAACTAACGATTATCGTAAATTACGCAAATTTGGAAAACAATTGGAAGATTTTGCAGAAACGGGCGCGATTATTAAAAAAGGCGAAAAAGAACAACAAGTTCATAGTTTCTCAGAAGCGATGGATTGGATGTTAAAAGAAGCCAAGCGGGGTTATTATGTACAACGTTATAAAGGATTAGGCGAAATGAATCCTGAACAACTTTGGGAAACCACGATGGATCCCGAAGAACGGATTTTATTAAAAGTGCGGATTGAAGACGCCATCGGTTCTGATGAAGTTTTCACAACACTAATGGGAGACGAGGTTGAACCGCGTCGTGAATTTATTGAGAAAAATGCGCTCTCTGTTGATAATTTAGATGTATAAAGTATGACGACTTTACGAATTGCCACTAGAACCTCCCCTTTAGCCCTTTGGCAAGCTGAATTTGTGGCAGCCAGTCTAGAAAAAGCCAATGTGGGTTTAAAAACCGAATTAGTCGGAATGAAAACCCAAGGCGATAAGATTTTAGACAGCCCCTTGGCAAAAATAGGCGGCAAAGGGCTTTTTGTTAAAGAACTTGAAATTGGTATGTTAGAAGATCGGGCAGATATTGCGGTACATTCAATGAAAGATGTGCCTGTTGAATTGCCTGATGGATTACATTTGGGTTGTATTTTAGCCCGCCATGATCCCCGTGATGCTTTTGTTTCATTAAACTATCAAACATTGGCTGATTTACCTCAAAAAGCCATTGTTGGAACCTCAAGTTTACGGCGTGAATGTCAACTCGCTCAATCCCGCCCTGATTTACAAATTAAAAGTTTGCGGGGCAATATTAATAGTCGTCTTGAAAAATTAAAACAAGGACAATATGACGCCATTATTTTAGCTGCTTCTGGTTTAAAGCGAATTGGATTTGAAGATCAAATTAGTAGTTATTTAGAACCCAATCAAAGCTTACCCGCCATTGGACAAGGCGCTTTAGGGATTGAATGCCGTATTGATGATGCTAAAACACATCAATATTTAGCACCTTTAATGGATCAAGATACTTGGGATTGTGTTATTGCAGAAAGAGCCATGAATGCCCGTCTTGAAGGCGGCTGTCAGGTACCCATTGCTGGATATGCTGAATTAGAAGAAGGCGGGAAGATTAAAATGCGGGGATTAGTGGGTAGTGTGGATGGTTCGCGAATTTTAACGGCAAATGTATTGGGCGAGCGGAAGAATGCGGCTCAATTGGGATTGGAATTGGCTGATTTATTATTGGATCAGGGTGCAAAAGAATTATTGGCGTTGGTTTAAGACATTAAAGGAATATTTTTTTCTATTTCAAGCGTCATTTGATAAAGTAATTCGGGGTTTAAACGAGTTTCATTCTGAGACAGAGAATTATAATTAATCGTTATAACTGTTATAAATGGGATGATTTGGGATGAGTCGGGATGATGTGAAATGGATTTTTGAAAATCATTTTCAAATATCGAAAATGATTTAAATTGAAGAATTACTATATTTTTATGAAACTTCCATATTTTCAAATTTAGTATATTGACC
>Ga0256847_1000624_pt1 | contig 21399 bp, 17 predicted proteins | sample TeddybearmetaG_FD_189099 | JGI IMG/M metagenome (GOLD analysis project Ga0256847, IMG submission 189099) | Hydrothermal vent microbial communities from East Pacific Rise, Pacific Ocean - Teddybear | ecosystem: Environmental > Aquatic > Marine > Hydrothermal vents | place: Pacific Ocean: East... | reverse complement strand
AGAAATGTGCTTTTCTGTCCTGTTCTTTTTCTCTTGTAGAGGTGTTGCCAACTCATTTTTTATCTTTTCTTCCTGTTGTTCTTTATAAAAAACAACCCAATCTTTATCTTTGTTTTCGTTATTAGCATCGGTTACATTGACTTCAACTAACTCAGCGAGTAACCCTCTTGCCAAGGTGTTTCTAGCATAGCTTGATTGTTGATTGGTCAATATGACAATACCCAACTGTAGATCCGGCAGTAAGATAATTCTAGACATTGAACCGGCAAGAGTACCGGTATGAGACACCTGCAGATGGCCATAATAATCACTTATCCGCCAACCCAATGCGTAACTTTTGTGAGTAGCTTTATCTAAGAGCCTGCTTGATGAAGAAAGTGGCAAGGTGGTTACTGACTTCCACATTTCTCTCGCTTGCGATTCGGAAAATAACTCGTCCCCGCTTTCCATTTTGCCATGGTTTAGCTGTGTCAAAACCCATTTTAATAAATCAGCCGCACTACACTTGATCCCGCCTGCGGCAGCCATTAAGCTTGTTTGACGGCTCATCTGATTTTCCTTCAGCATTGTAAGCTCACCAGAAATTACTCCGTGCGGTGCGACTATATTGGTATGTAGCGTCGGGTCGATACCGCCTGCGAGACAGTTTTCCATTTTCAGGGGTGCAAATATTTGAGTCTCTACAAACTCTTCCCACGACACGCCTGATATTTTTGCGACAATTTCTCCTGCGACGATATAAAGCAGATTGTCATAGGCGTATTTGTCTCTAAAGCTCGCAACTGGCTTTAAATATCTTAAGTTTTCAATGACATCTTGTCGGGTAAAAAGAGTGGGTTCTGGCCAAAGCATCAAGTCGCCTGCGCCAATTCTTAAGCCGCTACGGTGAGTTAACAAGTCTCGAATATTGAATTCTTTAGTCACCCAGGGATCGTACATCTTGAAATTTGGTAGGTAGCTAACCACCTTATCATTCCAATTCAATTTCTCCTGATCAACCAGCATCGCGAGCGCAGCAGAAGTAAAAGCTTTGCTGTTAGAGGCTATTTTAAAAAGAGTATCTTGATTAACTTCAGCTTTAGTTTCTGTATTAGCAGTGCCATAACCTTTTAGATGAATCGTTTTACCACCTTGAATGACGCCAATTGCAACGCCCGGCACTTGAAATTCAGCCATAACTTTATTGACCAAAAGATCGATCTTAGCTTTGGTAGCGCTTTGCTCTAGTGCACTCCTACTCGCTTCATCATTCTCAGCGGCAGAATTTGCCTGTACGGAAAAAGAATAACTCTGGATGATCAGCAATAGCAAAACACTATAGCGGATAAACATTTGGTAAATACTTTTGGTCATAGTTTGACTCGGCTAGTCGCTTAATCTAATTACTGAATCTAGTAGCTTCAACAAGGACATAAATGCCACCAGCAAATTCTATAAAATAATGAGTCCAATTACTAGGTAAACCATCACAGTTAAGCCTCCGGCGACTAATGCATACGGTAATTGTGTCTTAACGTGCTCAAGCAAGTCACATCCGGAGGCAATAGCCGATACAGCCGTAGTGTCTGAAATAGGTGAACAGTGATCGCCAAAAACACCACCGCCCAAAATGGCCGCTAAAATTAATGATGGAGGTAACCCCATTACTTGAATAATAGGCACACCGATCGGGATTAAAATTGCGAAAGTTCCCCAAGAAGTTCCAGTAGAAAAGGCAATAATTCCACCAACAATAAAAATCATAGGTGCCACTAGATACAAGGGGAGAAAATCACCCACAATTTGCGAAATGTAAATACCTGTGCCAAGCTCTTTTAAGCTTGCTCCCAAAGCAAGAGAGAGTAAAACAATAGCCACTAACGGTAATAACTCGGACATGCCATCAAATCCGATTTTAACCAATTGGCCGTGTTTGAATTTGCCGCTCATCAACATCATCGAATAAGCCACTAAACAAGCCAAAGTTGTTGCATAAAAAACGGATTTAGAACCACTTCCTTCTGCTAAAACGCCATTACCTGTCCAAAACATAAAACCGATCATTCCAAAAACCATCGTCAGAATGGGCAAAATCATGTAAATAGCTTTACCATCTGGATCCTCTTTTTCAAGCATCTGTGAACCGTCTTCAGTATCATTTTCTGTTCGGACATGAACAGGGCTACTCGCCAATGATCCGTAATATTTACCCGTATAAGAAGAATAGAAAACAATAGCTAGAGTGATTAAAGCATAAAAGTTATATGGTACAGTGCCCCACAGAATCTCTGCAGAACTCATCCCTAAGTCATAAGTACTCAATAGGGCAAGTACATATGCACCCCATGCATTCAACAGTATTAATATGCAAATAGGTGCCGAGGTGCTATCTATAATATAAGCAAGCTTGGCACGGCTCAGTCCAAATTTATCAAAAAGACCTCTCGATAAGATTCCAGCGGTTAAAACGCTTAGGTTAGACTCAATAAAAACCACCACACCGGTAAAACTCGCCATTAGCGATACTTGACGCGGATTTTTAGCAAGACCTTTGGAAATTAATGTTTTTACTAAGCCCGTCACCCCACCAGAAGATCGCATATACGCTAATAGAGCACCAACCATAACGCTAAAAATCAATATCCTAGTGTTTCCAGCATCTGAGAATACCGCGGTAATCCTCTCCAAAGTGTTTAAACTCCCGATCACTGGGCCATTCAAAAAGGAGCTTCCACTACTAGCAAGCAATAACCATTCGGAGACAAAAATAGACATCACCAACGCAAGTATGACCTCTTTTTTCCAGAGGACAATTGCGACAGCGACCAGAGGCGGTAAAATCTTAAACCATTCCATTTGTTATCCTTTATAGTTATTAGATGGATATGACAGAGACAATGGATTAATAATAATATATTATCCTTTTTTATTCTATTGGAATATTTTATTATTTGGGTTTCCAATGTCCATTAGATACAACCTCAGAGCTTTACGCGAAGCATTAATAGACCTAGGGTAGAACCATCAGTGAACAATTTTTACTATCAAAATCAACAACTGCAGGTTGAACAACTACCTGTACAGCAAATTGCTGCACAAGTAAAAACTCCCTTTTACTGTTATTCACAATCTTTGATAGAACTAGCATACCAGAACTATGCGGATAATTTGACCGAACTGGATACTTTAATTTGTTATGCCGTTAAGGCAAATACTAATCAAGCCATCATTAAAGTGCTCGCCGATCTTGGAGCGGGCGCCGACGTGGTGTCAGCGGGAGAGCTAAAACGGGCTTTACTTGCCGGAGTACCGGCTAACAAAATAGTATACTCAGGGGTGGCAAAAACCGAAGATGAAATAGCTTTCGCGTTAGAGCAGGATATATTTCAGTTTAATTTAGAATCGGAAAACGAGCTACAAAGAGTCAGTAAAATTGCCGCAAAGTTAAATAAGACGGCCCATATTGCATTTAGGATAAATCCTGATGTTGATGCCAAAACCCATGCAAAAATCTCTACCGGAAAATCTGAAAATAAGTTCGGTATTCCCATAAGTCGCGCTAGAGCAATCTATGCTATGGCTGCGGCTTTGCCTGGGATAAAGATTCAAGGAGTCGATGTTCATATCGGTTCTCAATTAACCTGCCTAGAGCCCTTTTATAATGCGTTTCAACTGATTCAAGAACTTGTTATCGATCTGAGAAATGATGGACACGAGATTAAAATCATTGATTTGGGGGGAGGATTAGGAGTTAATTATAGAGCTGGGGAAATGGCCGATTCAGCCATAGCTGAATATTGCAAGAAAGTTTCCAACTTATTTAAAGACATGGGTTGCAAGCTAGTGTTAGAGCCTGGCCGCTCGCTGGTAGCAGAGTCCGGTATTTTAGTCTCTAGTGTAGTTTATAAAAAAAAGGGTGAAAAAAGAACCTTTTTGATAATAGATGCTGCCATGAACGATCTTATAAGACCAAGCATGTACGACGCCTATCATGATATTATCGCCATCACTAAAACAGAACGCACAGAGACCTACGATGTAGTGGGTCCAATCTGTGAAAGCGGTGACACCTTTGCCACTCAACGAGAAATGGAGGCGGTTGACGAAGGTGATTTGGTTGCTATATCGATGGTTGGCGCTTATGGTGCGGTCATGTCTTCTAGCTATAATACTCGACTAACCGCACCAGAAATTTTGGTAAAAGGACGTCAATTCAGCGTGATTAAAGCACGCCCCACTTATGAAGATCTGATTGGGCTGGACAAAACCGCAAGTTGGCAGAAATAAAAACATCTGACTAAATTTTGGCCGCATAAAATAATGCCTGTAAATCAGTTTTTTGAACCGAAGCCTTTAAAATCGTGGCTCTCGCAGTCCAATTTTGAGTCGAAATTTCATGTCAAATAAACCCTTTCAATATTCCAAAATTCGTGCCAATTTTGCCATCTAAATTAACTCTTTTTTTTATACGTATTTTCCTAAATTGTACTTTACTTTAACCTCTCTCACCTATATATTGTGTATCAACTGGTGTGGCAACCACCAGATATAGTATCTCATTGATTTCTAAAGATTTTTAGATTTCCGCTGTACTGACATTCTTTATCCACTTTTTATTCACAAGGTTGTGCATAAGTTATTCTCGGTTTGTTAACAACAGTCCGAATATTAGTAACTCAAAACACTCACTAGCTCCAACACAAATCCGAACCTTTAGTTGTGCGAATTTTTGTCGGCGAGCGAAAAGTTATAAGAAGTTATGAAAAATTACAAAAACAGACAATAAATAAAAATAAATCATACTCGAATTGAATCACCGATTATTTAAGGGAACCGGTTAATGACAGCGTCGCTAAAACAAACGAAAACCCCAGAAAATTTCCAGATAGAATTTCAAGATACGTCGGTGGATATTTGGAAAACTAAGTATCAGTTAAAAACGAAAGACGGTGTATCGGTAGACAAGACTATAGACGAAACCTATCAGCGTGTAGCCAAGGCTCTAGCCGAAGTAGAAGATGATCAATTACAAACGTCCGTACATAAAGATTTTTTGTGGGCACTACGGCATGGTGCTATTCCTGCTGGTCGAATCATGTCCAACGCAGGGGCCTTAGCTCATAAACCAGCAACCTCTACTATCAACTGTACCGTTTCTGGAACAATTACTGATTCAATGGATGATATTTTAGAAAAAGTTCACGAAGCAGGGCTCACTCTTAAAGCCGGTTGCGGTATCGGTTACGAGTTTTCGACCTTGCGACCAAAGAACGCCTATGTCTCTGGCGCAGGAGCATACACTTCCGGCCCTCTCTCTTTTATGGATATCTACGACAAAATGTGTTTCACCGTCTCTTCGGCTGGCGGACGTCGTGGCGCTCAAATGGCTACCTTTGATATTAGCCATCCTGACGTACTCGAATTTATTCGCGCCAAACGTGAAGATGGACGATTACGACAATTTAATTTGTCTCTACTAATTACCGATGAATTTATGCAGGCCGTCATTAACGATCAAGACTGGAAATTAATTTTTCCTGTAACCGAAAAAGAAGTAGAAGTAGACAAACTAGACCTACAAGACCAGCAAAAGATTATTTGGCGAGAATGGCCAACAACTGAAGGCTATGTAAAAAATGATGTTGGTGAGGTCGCCTGTCGGATCCACAATACCATCAAGGCCGCAAAGTTGTGGAATTTGATCATGTCGTCCACTTACGATTTTGCCGAACCTGGTTTTATTTTGATCGACCAAGTCAATAACAACAATAATAATTGGTTTAATGAAAATATCCGTGCTACCAATCCTTGCGGAGAACAACCTCTTCCGCCCTATGGATCGTGTTTATTAGGTTCGATTAATCTTACTCGTTTTGTTCATCAACCTTTCACCGAGCAAGCCGAATTTGATTGGGAAAAATTTAGTAAAACAGTAAAAATATTTACTCGTATGCTAGACAATGTTGTAGAAATAAATGGCCTACCATTAATCGGTCAAAGAGACGCCATCAATTCTAAAAGGCGTCATGGAATGGGTTATCTTGGGTTAGGCTCAACCATCACCATGTTATGTAAAAAATACGGTTCAGAAGAGTCTGTTGAGTTCACTGAGCAAGTTACTAAAGTCCTAGCGGTAGAAGGATGGAAAGCTGCATTAGCCTTGAGTAAGGAAAAAGGTGCCGCTCCAGTCATGGAAGATGATTTTAAGGTCACCGGTGAAATGCTTCATAAGCGACCAGAGATGCTAAAAGATGGCTTTAAAGTCGGCGATAAAATCAAAGGCAAAGTTCTGCACGCTCGTTATAGTCGATACATGCAACAGATAGCTAAAATTGAACCTGCACTAGTCGATCAACTTGCCGAACATGGCGCTCGATTTACTCATCATTCATCTATTGCGCCAACAGGTACTATCTCGCTTTCTCTTGCCAATAACGCGAGCAACGGTATCGAGCCCAGTTTTGCTCATCATTATGCAAGAAATGTCATCCGCCAAGGCAAAAAAACTAAGGATAAAGTCGATGTTTATTCCTATGAGCTACTAGCCTATCGGGCTTTAGTGAACGCTAAAGCGATGCCTTATTCGGATAAAGAAGAAGAGCAACTGCCTGATTATTTTGTCACAGCTGATAGCATCACACCGACGCAGCATGTTGACATTCAGGCAGCTTCACAAAAATGGATTGATTCTTCCATTTCAAAAACAGCCAATGTACCGACTGATTTTCCTTTTGAAGATTTTAAAGACATCTATCTTTACGCCTACAAGAAAGGATTAAAAGGTTGCACCACCTTTCGTTTTAATCCAGAAGTTTTCCAGGGTGTTTTAGTTAAGGAAGAGGACTTAAAAAACACCACCTACCAGTTCACTTTAGAAGACGGTTCAATCATGGAGCTGCAGGGTGATGAGGAAGTTGATTATGATGGCGAAACTCATACCGCCGCCAACCTGTTTGATGCGTTAAAAGAAGGTTACTACGGGAAATTGTAATTGCCTAACGGCTTACACTATTAGATAGACATTAAAACTAGATTTAGATTGGAACAATAAAAAAATGGCAAAACAAATTTCACAACCTATTGTCGGCTACAAAGTAAAAAAAGCCGAAGATAATGACTTAAAATCAGGCGTAGATAAAGAGCAAAAGCAAACTGCTGAAATCGTACAAATGCATGAAAGCGTCAAACGTCCAGAAATGCTTTTGGGTTCTACTTATAAAGTAAAGACTCCGCTTTCAGAACATGCTTTATATATGACTATCAACGATATTGTTTTAAACCAAGGTACAGAGCATGAATTAAGGCGACCGTTTGAGATTTTTATTAACTCAAAAAGTATGGATCACTTTATGTGGGTCGTCGCTTTAACCCGCGTTATCTCAGCTGTATTTAGAAAAGGCGGCGACTGCACTTTCCTCGTGGAAGAATTAAAAGCGGTGTTTGATCCAAAGGGTGGTTATTTTAAGCCCGGCGGAAAATATATGCCGTCATTAGTGGCAGAAATTGGCGATGCCATTGAAACCCATTTGAAAATGATCGGCTTGCTTAAAGATGATGGCCTAGATGAACATCAACAAAAACTGGTCAACCAAAAACGTGCCGAGTTTGAAGCACAACAAGCTAAAAATAGCGATGGCTCGTCAGACTATCCTGATGGAGCACAAATGTGCGTTAAGTGTCTGACCAAAGCCTCCATTTTAATGGATGGCTGTATGACCTGTTTGAGTTGTGGTGATTCAAAGTGTGGCTAGGTAGTTTTCGCTAATCTCTGCCGAGTTTAGCTTTTTATAAGCCTGACAAATTGTCAGGCTTTTTTTTGTCAAATCCAAAAATCAATGTTATTTGGCTAGGATTTGAATAGAAAGATGAAAGCTTACAATGACTCATCATCTCGCAATTTATGTGGTGCTTTAAGCCATCGCGCTAGATGATCTTCATCTAGCTCATTACAGGCTATTGCTGTGATCTTATTGCCTAATATCTCAGCGACAAAATCTAACTCAACACCGTTAAGTACCAGACACACGTCCATGGCGTTGGCTGCAGTGCGTTCGTTTGCATCGTTAAAGCAATGACCTGTTGCTATACACTTCGCATAATTTGCTGCTAATGAGTACACATCTTCAATCATTCCATACATCAATCTATTATCAACCCTCATAAGACAGGACTCTAAAGATTTATCTGCTGCAAGCCCTTGGAGTTCCTTCGGATTAATAACCTTATTATGTATGGCAATAACAGTAGCAGTGTCTAACTGAATCAATTACTTGTCCTTAAGAAACTCATTAACAGGCTGCATGACACGTTTACGCGTATGTAGAACAGCTTTAACGTCCGCCACTGAAGCGGTCGGATTACCACTAATATTTAACGCGCTTTTAGGTACATAGTAACCCAGTATAGAATTACGGTTCATAATAGCAACAGGCTTATCACCCGCTTTCTCAATTACTTTATTAGGCTCTCTAAGCTCAGTGAGTGAGGCGAATTGGTTGGTCAGGGTTTTTTCCATAGGAATTCTTCATATAATTAACTATGTATTTAAATGTACACTTAAATGCACGTTTGATCAAAGCTTAATTACCCAACCAACATCGATTCTTGTTGTTCAAATTTATATTATGTCCAAAATCTCCGTCTCGAAAATTCGTTCTACCGCCCAAACTGACGCAATAATTAATATTGGAGCGCTGGCTAGCCGCGCTACCTTTTGAAACCCAAAATGCTTGATTGGTATAAACAAAATGCCATACATTAAGAATAAGAAAGCAACTTGCCCCAGTTCCACACCAAAATTAAATCCTAATAATAGCAATATGTTAGAAGATGCCATACCGGTTAAATCGGAAAGTACACTAGCGAACCCTAAGCCGTGTATTAGACCAAAACCGAAAACCGTGGGCGAATCGATGAACTTCCGGCCTCTTATTACCAAATATGCACCCCAACCAACGCTACCGGCGATAATAGATTCAACAAACCATGAAGGCAGTCGGATGAAATCCATTGATGCAGCAACTAACGTGATCGAATGAGCAATAGTAAAAGCAGTAACAAAAGAAAATAACTGTCTTCGATTAACCCCTTTACTTAACCTTTTAGTTCTTGCAGAGAACAATAAAATCAGCAAAAAGGCAAGGTGATCTATTCCAATCCAAATATGTACAATGCCTTGATACACAAATTTTACAAATTCATTATCCATTAATTCATCATTTGGTTGTTGCTTATCTTCTATTAACTTGTAAAAATTTGAATGTTTATTAAACAAGAAATGATCTTGATAACTATTGAGTTTGATATCGACTTGAGCAATATGCAATTTATCTAAGTTCGCCAGAAATAAGTAGCGAATATCGGTAATAACAGAGCGACAAGTTAACTTTGCATTCAAAAGCAGACTATTACCAGCAGACAATTTAATCAAATTTATTTCAATCAAATTCGATGAACAACGACCCTCGATAGAAGCGATACGAATGTTTTCATTTAGTAATTCTGCTAGTTTTGCATGATTACCAATAACCTCACTCCATTGAATATTCTTGTCATGGTTATCATCCAAATTAATCACTCTAGCAATATCTTTCATGCTCACTTGCCAGAGAATATTGCTATTGTTATTCTCACCGGCAATCGTAATTCTAGAAATACTTTGTTCATGGGCGCAGAGACCAAGACTGACTAAAAGCAATATGGCTAGAGCTAAAACCTGATTTAATAGATTCATCATAGTGCTTTAGCCAATTGGAATTCATTGGTTTTTTTAATAAAACCCATTAATAATTGATCATTTCGCGTTTTGTAAGTCTCCAAATTAATCTCTGCGTAGCGAAGTGCTTGCACTTTATTACCTTCAATTAAAAAAGACCATAAAGCGACAGCTCTATATTTGCTTGTGTCCTGTATACCGACATAGTCTTGTATTTTTCGTTTAGCAACAAAGTATTTTTCATCATTAACAGGCTCTGAACCTATCGCTATAGCGTTTAGTATCGTTCGCCGAATTGTCATTTGATTTGAATGGTCATATAGATCAATCTGTCTTTTCGCTTCAGCATGTCGGTTAGTCAAAATAAGATGGTCGACCAGTTGTATTAATATTGATAAATCAGTATCGCCATTTTGGTATATTCTCGCTGTGGTTTTTAGAGCGCCATCGATATCATTGTTCTTGAGTTGAAGATCTAGAACTAATTGCTTTAACCACAGGTCTACACTTGTACCTGTATCTGTCATGGTGGATACTGCGACTAGTGATTTTAGCGCGCTAGAACTTCCCGTATTTTCACGCTGGATCTCTGTGAGCCATAACGCACATGCAATCGATATACGGTAATCTTCAAATTTTTTCGTTTTCTGACAATTTTTTTCCACTTTCTTATAGTCGCCTCTGATCATATGGATATTCATGATCTTCATTATCGACTCTTGTGTATAGTTTTTATTGTGTTGTAATTTACTTAGAATTTCTAATGCTCCATCAAAGTCGTGAACATAACTTAGTACTTCAACTAGAACGACTTGAACCTTTGGTTTACTTCTAATTTTTTGTGAAATTTTTTGATATCCTGTTAACGCGAACCCAGCGTAACTGCTATCTGAGTTCTGTTTAGCTGAATTAAGATGCTGCTCAAGAAAATCAATTGCGTGCTGTTGGTTTTCAATTTGGTTAACTTGCAGTCGTAAATTATTGGAGTTTAAATCCTGAATAGTGCCAACACTAATCGAATAGATAATTTTCCCGCCTCTAACTTCTTTACTATATCCTTCGCTGTTTAGTTTTTGTTGATCGGGAAATATCTGCTGAAAAAGACCAATGAGCACTAACGGAATTAGTGTGATTAGATAGGGATTAAAGTTTTTCATGCTGTAATTTAGTCGCTGGTTTGCTGGTAATTAGGAATAACAAAGAAAAGAGGGTAAGATGATAAATCTCCTACCGTCTTCTCAAGCCGTTTAACTACAGACTACTTTCAATTAAATCGTTGTATTGATTTTCATCATTAACATCTTGAATCAACTCAATAGCATCCAAAGAAACAGGGACAGTATTTTTGTCATTTCCAAAGATATTTCTAATGAGCATATCTGCAGACAACTGTTGATTTACCACGCTTACATTAAAACTAATGGTTGCGTTTGATCCTGTAAAATCAGTAACAGTCACCGAAATCGATGTACTCCCAATTTGACCCGTTACAGGTGTGATCGTTAATTCTGCATTAGCGCCATTAAATCCTGACAATATTAAATCTTCATCTCTAATCAAACTTTGATCAGATGAACTAATTGTCACTTGCAGGCTAGACGACTGAGTAACGTCATCACTTGCATTAATGGTGATAGGAGCTGCAGATTGGTTCGCACTAATCTGTTGATCAGCGACACTACTAACCTGTGGTGGTGCGTTCACTATCGGTTCAATACGCTTGCTGTCCGAACAAGCTGAAAGCAGTATAACGACGGACAATAAAATAATGTTTTTCATTTTATTCTCCTATTACTGACCAGCGTCAGAAGGTTGTGGAATAGGCGCGTCCGTTGGAGAGCCGGGGTAAGGCGTCAACAAATACGGGAAAGAACCATCAAAATCTAGCGCTGAAATTGGCGCGCCATCGGTTAGGGGTACATTGCCTATCGGTGCATCAGCTTCTGTGCATATGCCCAAATTCACACCTGCTCCATCTACACCAATTGGCAAAGGATGGCAAAGAACCCCCATTGCAACTCTAAGAGCGATATCGACAGAATCATCACCCGGACGCCGTCCATTGGGGAATCCACCTAAATCTCCTGCAGCAACGCCTAATGGATGTTGGTTGACACGATCGGTCGCAGCAATTCCTGTATTTAGTCGTAGCATTTCTGAGGGTGTTACCGTAGACATTTGATTGACGCCTTCAAATCCGGTGAGAAAACCATTAACTAGATCTAAACGGGGAATATTAGTTGGCGCCAAATCTGCAATGTTAGTTCCCAATGTGCTGTTAACGGCGTCTCTAAATAAAATATCTACTATAGCTGGAAATACGGGATGAGTGACATAATCAGCAAATTGTCCGTCATCTTTTGGTTCGCTACTATTAAATTTGTCTTTGTCAGGAAATCCAATGAACAGTTCATTAACCAGAAAACTTCCAATACGAGAAACTTGTGTCCAAGCACCGCCAGACACTTCTGGTTTTTTAAGACTAGGATTAGGATTGAGGATAGTAGCTTGACGTAAGCTAGCAGTGCTCCAGCCACCGATGACAGAATTACCACTGCCCGTTAAACAAGCTTTAGGGATTTCAAGTGCAATGGTCGTAACATTATTTTTTGCAAGAATATTTCTAGCTGGATCCTGGGTAATACCCCCGGGGAATCCACCACCGTCTCCGGCTCCGGGTGCGCTATCTCCTTCCACAGGTACAAAATTGACTAAGTCAAAGACTTCTCCAAGAGCAATTTTAAAACCCTCAAGACGTTGTCCAACAAAAACTCTACCGGTAGTTGGACAGTTTGGAATATTGATGTCAGTAATAAAATTATCAGCATAGGTTTTATAATTTCCCGCTCCACCAAAGGTCTTTGTTCCAACATAATCAAAAGGTTTTTTAAATATTGTGCTTCCGTCCGATGCACTAGTAACATCTTCTGTCGTACCGGTACGACGATCACCACTCACAACTTTTATGCTGTAAGTTTCCAACAAATTTAAACCACCAGTAGAATCTATAGATACACCGCCGACATTTTTTAATACTGCTGGAATCGATTTTGCATTTTCACCCGTACCAATTGTAAAACTAACTACGCCTGTCTCAGGAATATCATTCGAAAAATCGAATTGAAAGGTAAGATCTTCAACCGCATCACCATCGTTATCAATATGAATTTCATAAAGTGCTTTTTCATCTAATGGAAAATAGTTGGGCCCGCCATATGCTGCTTGAACGGGGATATAATTAGCTAAAATAGTGACATAGTCTTCACGTCCCGGCTCGTAACTGTTAAACATATAAAAATCTGTGCCGTCAACTTGAGGATATTTTGATATATAGGGGGCTTCACGATGGCTTGATGCAAAACTGGTAGTTGTAAACATAGCTACCAGAGATGCACTCACCGCCATTGTTAATATGGATTTTGCTTTAATCAGTTTCATTTTTGTCTCCGTAAATTTAATTGAAATAGTGTGTGTTTCAATTGATATACGTGACAATTATTTAATTGGATGCATTTTGATTTAATGATTTGTCTATTATTTCTAGAGTACAAAGAAATTGATCAAAGCTAGAACCTACAACTCACAGCAAAGACCATTAGGAGAACCCGTGCAATAATAGTGAGATTAAATAGAAGGGAAAGTTATTTGTGGGAAAAATCTATGCTGAACAGAAGAGCAATTACTGCGGTTCGTTTAATTTGAGACGCTAAACTTGTAACCATGACAAATCTTCATGAATATCGTGCTTTAAGTAAAGCAACGCACCGTTAGTGGTAATCATATCAGGATGTGTGGAGCCTTTTTTCATCGAATGGAAATCCCCGGCAAATAACTTATGATCGCCAAATTGAATGTCACCCTCTAGCACTAAGCAGTCTTCATCAGCATTATGATAATGTCCGGGAACAATGGCGCCAGGCTTAAGCCGCCAATAGGCCGTTTGAACCTTATTTTCAAGATCCTGAGTGAGCACTTTAACATCAAGATTATCTGTTATTTTTACCCAATCCAGTTGTTTCGCAAAACTCGACTCACCACCAACCGGACAAGGCGCCATGATACGATTCATTACTCTTTCTTTAATTGAGTTTTTAGTTTTCAAATCGATTGCTGCTGGTTCAATACTGCTAGCGAGGCTTTGAATATCTGCTCGATTAAGAATTTGTTCGTCCTGTTCAAAATTACTCATATTTTATCCATCAATAAACGGTGACTCTGCAGTTGTTCTAACGCACGCCTAATATTAGACTTAACCGTTCCCAGGGGAAGCGATGTCGCGTCTGAAATTTCTTGGTGACTTAAACCTTTAAAAAAAGACAAAGCTAACAGCTGACGTTGAGCTCCAGACAATGATTCTAATACCGTTCGTACTTCACTATGTTTTTGAAACATTTGAATCACTTTATCTGGTTCGCATTTTTCATTGGCAACTTCTTGATAAAATTCTGCGGCGTCCTGAATCCTATCCGAATGCTTTTTTTTCTTCCTCAAATTATCAAGAGCTCTACTACGTGTAATGACCATACACCAAGCTATAACACTGCCTTTTTCAGGATGATAAGACTTAGCTTGCTGCCATATTTGTGTAAAAACATCACAAACGACCTCTTCAGCATCTGATCGATTAAGCAAAATTCGATTGGCTAACGCGTAAACTCTTGAAACCACCTTATCATAAAAAGTCGAAAACAATTCTTCGTTCGAATTTTGGATAGCTAAGATCATGCGAAACAACTCATCTTGTTCGTCGATTACATTCATAAATTACGCGTTTATCCATCCGGGTTAACTTAAACAGTTTAAGCCGTTAAATTATACACTAAACGGGCATTCACATACGACAAGCTCCACACCGAACAACTTAATTGCGTACGACATTCGTTTTACCTCCGTTGATTTTATTAGCCTCATTGGAAGATAATACGGAAACTTCTTATAAATGGATGCAAATTTGGTACGACGAGCCAAGTCTAGAATATATACCCGTTAGAGGATGATTGATTAGTTTGAACGCGATTAATACCTAGTGTAAAACACTAATCGCGTTTTATATAACTCGCATTAAAAGAACTACAGCGAGTCAATTGAAATGTTTAGACTTTTCTAAACACTAAAGCGCATCATTAAGTTCAGGCAACGCCTTAAACAAATCCGCCACCAATCCATAATCAGAAACTTGGAAAATAGGCGCTTCTTCATCTTTGTTGATTGCGACAATCACTTTACTATCTTTCATTCCAGCAAGATGCTGAATAGCTCCTGAAATTCCTACCGCAATGTATAAATCTGGCGCAACAATTTTACCTGTTTGCCCTACTTGATAATCATTAGGAACAAAACCCGCATCGACAGCTGCGCGAGATGCACCAACAGCAGCGCCTAGCTTATCTGCGATTGATTCCAACAAATGAAAATTATCGCCACTTTGCATTCCACGACCACCAGAAATAATGATACTGGCAGCAGTAAGTTCAGGACGCTCCGATACAGTCAATTCTTGCGATACAAAAGTAGAGTTGCCCGAAATTTGCCCACTCACATCAAGCTCGCTAATTTCTGCACTTCCACCAGTTGCCTCTGCGGCGTCAAAACCAGTGCCACGCACAGTGATAACCTTGACTGAGTCACTCGATTGAACAGTTGCTATTGCGTTCCCTGCATAAATAGGGCGCTTGAAAGTATCTGTACTTTCCACCGAGGTAATATCAGAAATCGGCTGTACATCTAATTTTGCTCCAACTCTCGGCATAAAATTCTTACCCGAAGTCGTCGCGCTTGCCAATATATGGCTATAACCTTCGACATTTGCAACCACAATCGCAGCCAAACTTTCTGCGGTAGGATGTTCTAAACCCGCATCATCTGCTTTAAGAACCCTTTTAATCGATGCACAAGCAGCAGCCTGTTCAGCAACGTTTTGACAATCGCTTCCCATCACCATCATATGAATATCACTGCCAATTTGTTCCGCAGCAGCTAGCGTTGACAGTGTAGCGATAGATAAATCTTGATTATTATGTTCTGCAATCACTAAAATACTCATGAGATCACCTTCGCTTCGTTTTTAAGTTTATCAACCAGTTCTGCTACAGACTCAACGATAATACCCGCCTCTCGCCCAGCGGGTGCTTCTACTTTTAAAGTGTTAACGCGCGGCGTAATATCAACGCCAAGATCTTCAGGACTCATTTCATCTAATTGTTTACGTTTAGCCTTCATAATGTTTGGCAGTGAAGCAAAACGAGGTTCGTTTAATCTAAGATCGGTGGTGACAATAGCAGGAAGATCGATCGAAATCGTTTCCAAACCCCCATCGACCTCTCGGGTAACCGCCGCTTTTCCGTCGGCTATTACAATTTCAGAGGCAAAAGTACCCTGTGGCCAATCTAGCAATGCCGCGAGCATTTGCCCCGATTGATTATTATCACCATCAATAGATTGTTTGCCTGTAATCACTAATTCAGGCGATTCTTTAGCGACCACTTCTTTTAATAACTTAGCTACTGCAAGTGGTTGCACCTCTTCATCTGTTTTAACCAATATGGCTCTGTCTGCACCTAAAGCTAGTGCTGTTCGCAGAGTTTCTTGGCATTGCGCAGGACCTATTGAAACCGCTACAATTTCCGTAGCAATGCCTTTTTCTTTTAGTCGAATAGCTTCTTCAACGGCTATTTCACAAAAAGGATTCATCGACATCTTGACGTTAGTCGTTTCAATTCCCGTATTGTCAGCTTTGACGCGAACCTTGACGTTGTAGTCAACCACTCGCTTTACAGTAACCAGTATTTTCATTTGAACACCTGAGTTTATTAAAATTTGGATACAAGAACTATACTCGAAAAAATTAGGTAGTTCTTTCTAAAACTTGTATATACCCATAAGTAGGTGCCGTGATTTTGCCGTTTTATCCGTTTAACGTCAACCGTATTAAGGTATAATAAAGACTTTATAACAAGGTGATATTATACTTCCGTTTTTGCTATGATCATCACTATTTCTGTATGAACTTGGAGCTTTCCTAATGGAAAACACACCTGTCGAACGAGAATCGATGGAATTTGACGTTGTTATTGTGGGTGCCGGCCCTGCAGGCTTATCCACTGCAATAAAACTCGCTCAGCTAGCCAAACAGCATGATAAAGAAACTTCAATTTGCGTAGTTGAAAAAGGTTCCGAGGTCGGTGCTCATATACTTTCCGGCGCAGTGTTCGAAACTAAGGCGCTGTCTGAGCTATTTTCTGACTGGAAAGAAAAAGGTGCTCCGGTCAATGTCAAAGTCACTGGTGATGATATTTACTTCATGAAATCTGCCAGCAAGGCGCACAAAATCCCCAATCTTTTTGTTCCCAAAACTATGCATAATCACGGCAACTATATTATTAGTCTTGGCAATCTATGTCGTTGGTTGGCTGAACAAGCAGAAATGCTTGGAGTAGAGATATTTCCGGGCTTTGCCGCTAGCCAAGCCATATTTCATGAGGATGGCTCAGTTAAGGGGATCTTAACCGGTGATATGGGTATTGCCGAAGACGGAACGCAAAAAGATGGGTACATGCCCGGTATGGAACTACATGCTAAATACACCGTTTTTGCTGAGGGCTGTCGAGGTCATATCGGCAAGACGCTTATTAATAAGTTTGAACTGGATAAAGGTAAACAACCTCAGCACTACGGCTTAGGCATTAAAGAAATTTGGAAAGTTCCTGCAGAACAACATCATCAAGGAAAGGTTGTGCATAGCGCTGGCTGGCCGATGTCCGAATCTAGTAGTTCTGGTGGTGGATTTTTATATCATATTGAAGATAATCAAGTGGCGGTCGGTTTTATAGTCGATTTATCTTATACCAACCCACATATGAGTCCTTTTGATGAATTTCAACGCTATAAACACCATCCTAAAATCAGCCAATATTTAAAAGGTGGAGAGCGAATTTCCTATGGTGCAAGAGCAATAACAAAGGGCGGCTTGCAATCACAACCAAAAATGGTTTTCCCCGGTGGATTACTCATTGGGGATGATGCGGGCACATTAAATTTTGCTAAAATAAAAGGATCTCACACCGCAATGAAATCGGGCATAGTTGCCGCCGAGACCATCACTGACGCCCTAGCTCAAGAACAAACAGAAAAATCTTTACATAGCTTTTCTGAAAACTATAAGAAGTCCTGGGCGTACAAAGAGCTTCATATGCAAAGAAATTTTGGTCCGGCACAACATAAATGGGGCAATCTCTTAGGTTCGGCTTATTGTTTTATTGATCTTAATATTTTTAGTGGGTTACTCCCTTGGACGCTAAGCGATCCAAAACCCGATCATTCACAAATGAAAAAGGCGTCTGAATGCAACAAAGTTAATTATCCTAAACCCGACGGGGTACTTTCTTTCGATAAACTAAGTTCAGTTTTTATCTCCAGTACCAATCACGAAGAAAACCAACCAGTCCACTTAAAATTGGCTGATGCTAGCATTCCTATAGATGTCAATTTAAGAGATTTTGATGAGCCGGCACAAAGATATTGTCCGGCGGGTGTCTACGAAGTGTTAACCGATGACGATGGCAATAATCCTCGTTTTCAAATTAACGCTCAAAACTGCGTTCACTGCAAAACCTGTGACATTAAAGATCCGAGTCAAAATATTACATGGGTGGTTCCAGAGGGTGCCGGCGGGCCGAATTATCCGAATATGTAACTTAGGGTAGGAGCGAGGCAATCTCCTAAAGATAGGGAATATTGTCTAGCGTTCCAAACTGATGGAGATTGCCGAGTCGTCCCTCCTCGCAATGACAGCATTTTAGAGTAAGGATCCGCTCTGTTTGCTATGTGAGGCCTAGGGAAGATTTATCTTATATTCTGCTTTTCTCCATGCCCCTGTGGTTTTGAGCATGCATGCTCTTATTTCGCGAACGCAGAAGCACTAAAGGGTAACTAAGCTTTTAATGTTTGTTTCGTTTACCAAAGAAACTCAGCAATAACAGTGAATACAACCCACCGAGAGGAATAGATCCTCCGCCGCCACTACCACTATCATCACAATCAGGCGCAGTTCCCGCCAGAGGTGTTAGCGCGAATGCACGCCTTTCCCCTTGGAAAATACCATTACCGGTAATAACACCGGAATTATTAATCGCCCGAGCTTCCTGAATAATCCAACCTGTATCACAACCAATTAATTTACTGAGATCTTTCATAGTACCATTTTCAAAAATAAAGGCATGGGTTGTGCGGGGAGAACTTTGGACTTGAGAGGTTCCAACTATTTGATCCGAGTCATTAATACCAAAGGCTTCGGAGAAAGGAAGATTATCATTCAAGCTACCCAATGAAGTTGTCGTTCCGGTCTGTACGTCATGCACAAATGCTTCAAGATCTCCGCTTGTTTCGGTGATTGCGGAACCAACAATCTTTTGTGACGAATTAACATCCCAAGCCAGTTGCACTAAACCACCAAAAATTTGCACCAGAGTCAAGTTACTGGGGTCAGACAGATCCACCGTAAAAACTTGCCTGGTATCTCTCCCATCTACGACTTGAGATGAAACACCAACCGCAAAACCATCATTATTAATCGCTCTAAGGACGACTGTAGCGGTATCATCATTATCTAGCGTACCTATTATCGTCATTTGATCGGAGGCGATGTCATAGAAAAATCCTCGATCAAATAATGTGGAAAGAGGATCACCATTAGCGTCAGCATCATCTGGCGGGTCCAGATTAGCAAAACCCACAATAATATTATTATCGTTAATTGAAATAGCTCTAGCTTCTCGTGGTGAACCGGGATCGACTTGAGGTAGGGGATTGACAGTTAGATTTGCTATGTCGTAATAAGTACCCACATTGACATCTATTAAAATTGGATCTCCATCATCATCTACTTCACCATTTTCTAATGTTTGTGTAGAAAACCCCACCGCTATATTGTTATTGTTAATACCATAAGCAGCACTGTTACCTTCTGGAATACCCTCAATTGTCAAAAACCCCAAATCAATCAGTAAATCATTTTGATAGACAAATGCATGGTTAATATTTAAATCGCCATTAGGAAGTAGTATGACATTGGACGATCTTACGACATTGGAAAGTCCTACGATAACGCCCTGTTCGTTAATCGCAAAACTTTCTGCATTATTACCGTCGAACTTTCCCAAATCAGTTACCTGATAATTGTCTGCGGAAAACACCGCCAAACTAATTGTCAAAGTAATTAAAACGGATAATGCGCTGCACGCTTTCTTTAAAATGTTTTTCATGCTGATAACGAACATACTTATTAATACTCAACTTCTATTTTAGCGATTTAGTTTGTTCAAACTTTTTAATTTGTTCAAATCTTTTAATATTGCTTACTGAGAATCGGCTTGATTTTCCGGTTTCGCTTTGTCAAATACCGCCAACTTCAAACAGTTTGCATTGATTTCTGATATGCGAGGAAAATCATCCAAAGCAAAACCGAAACGATCGGCATTATATATTTGCGGTATAAGACAAGCATCAGCCATAGATAGTTCCCCGCCCATGCAATAAAGTCCTCGACAATCATTCGATTGTAGTAAGGACTCAAAAGCCCTAAAACCCATGCTTAACCAGTGATGATACCACTTAGTCCTGTCTTCATCTGACACTGAAAACTCATTAGACAGGTATTGTAACACTCTCAAATTGTTTAGCGGGTGTAGATCACAAGCAATTATCTGGCAAAGCTGTCTCATTTTGGCTTTATCGAGCGCATTAGTCGGTAGCAAAGTAGGTTTTGGGTGTTTTTCTTGTAAGTATTCAAGAATGGCTATCGATTGGCCTATCGCCACCCCCTCATCAACAAGTGTTGGTACCAATCCCTGTGCATTTAACTGCTTGTATTCAGCCTTATGCTGCTCACCGCCGTCTTTAACCAAGTGAACCGACTCTTCAACATAATCAATCTGCTTGTAGTTCAAAGCAATACGAACTCGATAAGCCGCAGTAGAGCGCCAGTAACCATAGAGCTTCAGCATAATCAGCCTTTATCTGCTTCAAAAACTTCGGTAGTTATTTCTGCATTGGTATCCATTTGATATTGTTTAACAGTTTGATCGATAGCACCAAAAATAGATTTTCCCTGTTCATCAAACATTTCAATTCTTACCTGATCGCCAAATTGCATGAATGGTGTTGTTGGTGCGCCAGATTCAATAATTTCTAACATCCGTTTTTCCGCCAAACAGCTAGAACCGCTACTTCGATCAAGATTAGAAATAGTCCCCGAACCAATAATTGCTCCGGCACCCAGCGGCCTTGTTTTTGCGGCATGGGCAACAATGGTTGGAAAATCAAAGGTCATGTCAATTCCACAATTAGGTTCACCGAATAACTCGCCGTTAAGATGAGTGACTAGTGGTAGATGTAATTTCTTGCCGTCCCATTTATCGCCCAATTCATCGGCTGTCACTGCCACCGGCGAAAAAGCGCTAGACGGTTTACTTTGAAAAAATCCAAAGCCTTTTCCTAATTCTGCTGGAATTAAGTTTCTTAGAGACACATCATTAACCAGCATCAATAACCGTATTTTACCTTCGCTTTGAGCTGGAGATGCTGCCATAGGCGTGTCATCCACAATGACCGCAACTTCCGACTCCATATCTATTCCAAAATCAGTCGATTCGACAACAATATCATCTCGCGGACCGATAAATGCGTCACTACCACCTTGGTACATGAGC
>Ga0256847_1000623_pt1 | contig 21419 bp, 15 predicted proteins | sample TeddybearmetaG_FD_189099 | JGI IMG/M metagenome (GOLD analysis project Ga0256847, IMG submission 189099) | Hydrothermal vent microbial communities from East Pacific Rise, Pacific Ocean - Teddybear | ecosystem: Environmental > Aquatic > Marine > Hydrothermal vents | place: Pacific Ocean: East... | reverse complement strand
GGATATTCGCGAACGGGCGGTGACGATGGGTAAAATTGCGGACATCCTGCAAGCGCGGGGGGATTTGGACGAGGCCCTGCGCATCCGAAAGGAAGAAGAGTTGCCGGTGTATGATCGGCTTGGGGATATCCGGTTGCGGGCGGTGACGATGGGTAAAGTCGCGGACATCCTGGGCGCGCGGGGGGATTTGGACGAGGCCCTGCGCATCCGAAAAGAAGAAGAGTTGCCGGTGTATGATCGGCTCGGGGATAAACGGGAATTGCTGGTCGGTCGGGCGAATATGGCGATGTTGTTATTGCAATTTCGCCCCCCTCAACGCCAAGAAGCCACCCGCTTATGTAATTTAGCTTTAACTGAAGCGCAACGTTTACGCATTCCTGAGGCTGGGCAGATTGAAGATATCATGAAAGTCCATGGGCTGAGCCGCGACGTGTCTGTTTAGACGTATTCCCGACTCCTGTCGTTCGCTTTCTTGCGCGCAATGGACATATTATTTTTCCATCCGTGGAAGGATACATGAGTCATGTGTTTAATGTTGCGGGTGTCAACGCATTGGCTAGGTCTGCGAATTGTTGGAGGCTGAGTGTTTCTGCTCTGGCATCAGGGCGGATGCCTAGGTCAAGTAAGGCATCATCGGAAAAAAGGGTTTTTAAATTATTGCGGAGGGTTTTGCGTTTTTGTGCAAAGGCTTGTTTGACCAGGGCGATAAAGGTGGCTTGATCCGAAACCGCAACAGGGGGGTTGAGGTAAGGGCTTAACCGAATAAAACTGGATTGGACTTTCGGTTGAGGCTGAAACGCTTCAGGTGGAATGGTGAAGAGTGCGGTGACTTGGAAGGCTTGCTGAATGATGACGGACAGTTTGCCATAGGTTTTGTGTCCGGGGGTTGCGGCCAGTCGATCAACGACTTCTTTTTGCAATAGAAAGTGCGCATCTTGTAGACACGCGCGTTGTTCTAATAATTTGAAAATCAAAGGGGTCGAGATATTGTAAGGCAGGTTCCCCACCAGCCGGATGCGGTGTTGTTCGGCCCATTGGGTAAAGTTAAAGGTTAAAGCATCGTGGCTGTGAATGGTCACGTGGGCTTGTTTTGCATACCGTGCGGTGAGTAATTTAACCAGGTCTCGGTCTAACTCCACCGCATCTAAAGTGTGCGTTTTTGCCGCCAGGTGATCGGTGATGGCTCCTTGTCCGGGGCCAATTTCGACCCAGTGATCCTGTGGCTCAATGTGCAAGGCCCCTAAAATTTGCTGTTGAAAAAACGTATCCTGTAAAAAATTTTGGCCGAATCGTTTGCGTGCTTTATGTGCCATGCGCAGTGTCCATTGAAAAATCCACCATATCAATGGCCGTGTCAATGGCCGCACGTAAGCTGCCCATATCGGCATCGAAAGAACCCGCTAATTCAAACGCGGTGCCGTGATCAACGGATGTTCGAATGATGGGTAAGCCTAAGGTGATGTTGATGGCTTCATAAAAACCGGCGTATTTTAGCACCGGTAAGCCTTGGTCATGGTACATCGCCAGAATCGCATCGGAGCGTTGAATGGTGTGGGGTAAAAAAATGGTGTCGGCGGGTAAGGGGCCTTCAACGTGGATGCCTTCTTGGTATAATTTTTTAATGGTCGGGTGAATGATGTCGATGTCTTCTTTGCCTAAATGCCCATTTTCACCCGCGTGTGGATTCAGGCCGCAGACTAAGATGGTCGGGTCAGTGCACCCAAATTTATGGATCAATTCGTGATGGAGAATACGAATGGTTCGGGTTAAACGGGTAGCGGTGATGGCGCTGGGGACGGCCGATAGCGGTATGTGTGTGGTGGCGAGCGCGACGCGCAATTGTGGCGTGGCTAACATCATCACGGGTTCGGAGGCGGTTAAGGTGCCAAGGTATTCGGTGTGACCGGTAAACGGAATGCCGCCATCATTGATCACGGCTTTGCTGACCGGGCCGGTGACTAATGCGTGGCAAATGTCAGATTGGCAGTCGGTAACCGCTTTTTTTAGTGTGTTCATGAGGAAAGGGGCATGTTGTGGGCTGGGTTGGCCAATAATGGTCGGCCCTTCTGCCGGGATGTGCACATATTTTAGCGTACCCGGTTGATGGGGTTGGCTGCTTTGTTTGGGGTCGAAGGGTTGCCATTGTATGGGCAGTTGTAGGTGTTTGGCACGGGCAGCGAGGGCCGTTTGGTCTGAGTATACGACCAATTCGGCCGCCGTCACTTGTTGTGCTAAGCGTAGGCATAGGTCTGGGCCAATGCCAGCTAAATCTCCTGGCGTAATGGCAATGCGAGCGGTAACCATGGCAAGTCTCTGGGCGGTTTAAGCGTCGTTGAGTTTATCTTCTACGCGGGATAATTCATTGACAATATCGGATAACAATGAGGCAGGGTTTTTCAGGCTATTGTTGCGGCCATCGTTTTCCATTTTTTCACACATGTCAGCCAGTTGCATGGCGCCTAAATTGGCGGAACTGGATTTGAGCGTGTGTGCAATGGAGACCATGCCGTCTATATCTCCACCATCAACAGAGGTTTTTAACTGCGCAATCTGTTCACGAGAATCATTGATATACAGTTCGACGATTTCGCCGATATCGCCATCCATCAGTTCTTTTAATTCATCAAAGATAATTTGGTCAAGTGATGCCATGTGTGTTGCCCTCAGTATTTGTCAACTTGGTATTCAACGTAAGCTTCGTCTCGCAGCCGACGCAGAAACAGTAAGCGTTCATGTTCTAATTTGGTTCTTTTGATGGCTTCTTTGGCTTTGGCTGTTTGAACTTCTTCGGTGCTATCGTGATTGCGTCGATCCAATACGCGTACGATATGCCACCCAAAAGGCGTCCGAAAAATCTCACTGAGTTCTTGTTGTTCGAGTTGATCAAGCTGTTGCTCAAAGGTGGGGACTAAGTCCCCTGGGTTAACCCAGCCGAGATCACCGCCTTTGACTGAGGTGGCTTTGTCGTCGGAATGGACTTGCGCCAAAGCGGCAAAACGTTCGCCATTGAGAATGCGTGTGCGCAGTTGTGTCAGCCGGGTAATGGCATCATCGTCGGAGACCAGATCACTGGTTTTGATTAAAATATGTTGGGCTTTGGTTTGTTTGATGATGTGTTTGTCGACGCCTTTGTAGTCAATCAGTTGAATGATGTGGAAACCACTGGAGGCTTTGATGACAGGGCTTAAACCGGTGCGCTCTAAGGTATTCGCGATTTCAGCAAATAACGTGGGTACTTGGTCGGCACTGCGCCAGCCTAAGTCGCCCCCTTCTAAGGCTTGTGGGGCATCGGAGTACGCGACGGCCAGTTCTGAAAAGTCGGTGCCGCTGTTGAGTTCGGCGAGAATGCCATCAGCTTTTTGTTGTAAACGCGTGATTTCATCTGGGGTGGCGGACTCTGGTACCGCAATGTAAATGTGTGCGATATGAAACGCGGAACGGCCGGTGTTGCCTTTTTGTTTGCTTAAATAGCGTTTGACTTCTCGGTCTGTGACCGTCAGGCGGCTAGCCAGTTGCCGGTTTTGCACTTGTTTGATGGTGATTTCTTTGCGTAAATTATCGCGAAAGGATTCAAAGCTGTAACCATCTTTTTCCAGGATGGCTTTAAACTCGGATAACGATAAATTGGCGCCTTTGGCTAAGCGCTGGATGTAGCGGTTGATGGTGTTGTCATCAACATGAATGCCGGTTCGCTCCGCCACTTCTAGTTGTAATCTTGATAAGATCAGGCGGTCTAATACTTGTTTTTGCAGCAAACCCAGCGGGGGGATTTTGGTGCCTTTTTTTTTCAGTTGACCTAAAATTTGCCGGGTTTTGCTTTCCAGCTCACTCCGCATAATCACATCTTCGTTCACGATAGCGATGATTTCGTCTAGGTCTTCGATGTCAGCAAAGCTTACCGGGGTAAGCAATGCGCCGAGTAAAGCCGCAATAATAGGCAGATGGGTCATGTATTTTCTCATGCGTTTTTGGGATTAGTCCGTGTAGGAGTCATAGTTGATCACACCCTCCTCAATCCGATCTGTAATTTTATCGCCGATGCTGGCAAAGCCTTTTAATTCGATTTGGAAGTAAATCGAGGTTTCGCCTTCGTGGTCGCCATCGTCATCACTGTCATCGATGTCATCCACAAAATGTTGGGCTAAAACCCGACCGATCCAGCAACAGCTCTCATATTCAAGGCCAGCAAAATTCTCAATTACGTGATGATCTTCGAGCGAGTAATGATTTCTGCCAATGATATGCCATTGTGGTAAGAGTTTCCATCGAAATGAAATGTCAGTTTCTTCTAGCACGTTTCGCCGTTGTCGATAGTCAACATTAAATATGTGCCCTTTGTCGGCATTGTAACGTAACCTAAATTCATTCCGCTCGGTGACTTCCTGATGGGGGTCAAACTGGAGTGTGTACCGAGTTTTTAGCTGTGAGGTGATGTTCCAGCCGACTTCCGTGATAAAGGGTGAAGTGCTTTCTTCATCATCTTGGTTTTTGGCACCGAGTACGACATCACGGTCTTCAAAGAAGATAATTTGACTCAAACTGATGTCGAAAATTTCTCGGCCCGAGTCGGCGTTTAAAAATCGAGAGGCGAGGGAGTAAGACAGTTGGTTGGCTTCGCCTTGGCGATCCGCATTGTTAAAACGGTTGTCCCGGAATAGTTGGGCGGTCGAAAAGTCAAATTCGGAGGTGTCAAAATTGGGGAAGTCATCTTGGTTTTTAAACGGGACATTCAGATAAAACAGCCTGGGTTCAATCGTGTGTAAGTATTTTTCCCCAAAGAAACTGGTGTTTTTCTCTAAAAATAAGCCACTGTCAACGCTAAAGATGGGCAATGAACGTTCAAAATGGTCATCGGCTAAATTGGCTTGGTTATCGATGTCGTAATAGGTGTAGCGATAGTCCAACCGCGGTGTGACAAACCAGCCTAAAGTTTCAATGGGGAGGCTGATGCCAGGTTTAAGGTCAATCCGAGCGGCGGTTTCACGTTCGTTACTGGGGTGGCCAAAATACACAAATTCACTATCCAGGTGATGCGTTAGCCCGAGTTTTCCGGCTCTTTCGTATTCGTAGGTGACTTGGGGTAAACGTTGAAAAGGTTCGCTCGCACTGGCAATGGTTTTATCGACTGATTGAAATTGTTGTAATTTGAACACCGCTTTGCCAAACCCACGGTGATAGGTTAATTCGGCTAAGCGTTCGACGTTACTTGGGCTACTTAATGCCAGTGATTTGCCAAAATCTTCAAAATATTCATCGTCTGAGACGTAATTGAGATTGAGTTTGCCGGTTAAATCCTGGCTAAACACGCTGTTATGTTTCCAGCTAAATAAGCCTCGGTCATCGCCGCGCAGGTCGTCCCCAGGTAAAAATTCAGCAAACATAGTGCCGTTGTTTCTGTCCAGCAGATAACGGAATTCACCGCCCAGTTGAATGCCGCGTTTGGTGATGATGCGCGGGATGATGGTGGCATCATAGTTGGCGGCGATATCCCAATAATAAGGCACGGTGAGGTCGTAACCGTCCTCATCGGAAACGCCAAATACGGGGGCTAAAAAGCCCGATTTGCGGCGGTCATCTAACGGAAAACTGTAGTAGGGCGAATAAAAAATGGGGGCACCGAGAAAACGCACCGTGGCATGTCGGGCTTCGCCGATGCCGGTGTCTTGGTTCAAAGTGAGTTGTTCGGCGTTGAGCTGCCAATCTTGGTTGCCAGGTCGGCAAGTGGTGTATTCGATGTCGTTAAAGTGGGTGACAAAGACGCTTTCGACTTCAACATGGACGGCTTTGCCTCTTGCCGGTACAGATTCAAGGATAAACTGTGGGTTTTCCATGCTGCCTGTATTTTTGTTTAAGTTAAAAAAAGCCTCGGAGCCGTTGGTGAATAATAAGCCGGTTTCTTTGTAGGCAACATCTCCCAGCACCGTCGCCAGGTTGTCATCTTGGTCAAACGCAATGTGGTCGCCTTGAATGCGTTGGTCTGCTCGGTGGATGGCGACATTACCAAAAAAATTCACAATCCCATCATCCGTTGCATACTCTACGTGATCCGCGACGATATGGGTGTCCGCCTTCGCACGTGACGGGGTTTTGAGGTCTTCTTTTTCTGCTAATACATCATATTGATGGGTGGTGCAATGTGCCCAAGCTTGTTCGGAGGCGAGTAATTCGGGGTTAACCCATTGCATTCTTTTGGGCACCGCTTCATATACCAAGCCTTCATCATTGACGTTATCGGTGGGGTTGATATGGGCGCCTGCCAGTGCGGGTGGGACCACTTTTGCTCGGGCGGGTTGAATCGGCGTTTCATATTCTCCGCCATTTTTAGCACAGCTCCAGCCCTGGCCATCCGCACTGGGGCGACAGTCCCAAGCGGCGATCAATCTGGGGCTGAAAGAAGACAGCAGAATGCTGGTGATCACCGTCGGTAATAATTTTTTATTGTATGCCACGCGCTACACCCCTGTTCCCGTTTGGATTGATTCTGAAGCATCATTGGCTTGTATCTTACTGCAAAACATTGATATGCTAATGCGTGCTTTACAGCAGAAACGACCCTTTGAATTGCGTTCACAACGCCTTGAGAAAATTTTTTTATGCCTACTTCAGCCATTCCCAAACGGTATACGATAGTTATATTTGTTGTTGTTACGCTAATTGTAGCATTTTTGGTCAAAACTCAAGCGAAAACTGAGTTAACGTTACACACAAAAGCACTGACTCGGGTGCAGGTTGCCGCCGTCCAAAGCCAATTGATTGCGGTGACGCAACGGGCGACCGGGCGTTTGCAGCCTGCGCGTAAAGCCAATTTACATTTTCAAGTGGCCGGCCAGGTGCAAGAACGATTGGTGGAACCTGGGCAAACGGTGATACAAAACCAGTTACTCTTAACCTTACAGCGTCATGATGCGAGCGATAATCTGACCGAGGCTAAAACCCAGTGGCGCTTAGAACATGCCAGGATCCAGAATGATAAGGCCCTTTTGGTGCATGCAGTAGCACATGGCCAACTGCAAGCTCAAGAGTTCGAGCGCCTAAAACGGTTGAAAAAAAATGCGATGGCGTCGAGCACTGCGGTGGATGAGGCTGAGCAAAAACTCTTGAATCGAAAAAAAGACATGACGTTATTGCAGCATAAAGTGGATACCGCGAGCCAACGTTTGGCTTTGAAGCAAGCGGTTGTCTCACGGGCACAAAGGGCGTTTGAACGGACGCATTTACAAGCCCCTTATGATGGCGTGGTGAATGTTGTGCGGGTTGGGGTGGGGGATTTTGTGACCTTGCAGAATGCGGTGCTTGAGATTGTGGATGTGTCTGCGTTGGATTTGTTGGTGGAAATTGAACATCGGATTGTGGGCCAGTTAAGTATCGGCCAACCGGTGCAAGTGTCGTGTGCGGGGGCGACCGTGCCAGGCGCCATTTTTTCGATTCAGCGCAATGCGCGCCAAGATACGCACACGCACCCCTTGAAGGTTCGGGTGCAGGATCCATCGTGTGTGTTGGATGCTGTGGTGTCGGCGGAATTGTTGTTGTGGCAACGCCATATGTTGGTGTTGCCACCAGTGGCAATATTGCATGCGTATGGCAATCATTTTGTGTACCGTTATGTTGATGGCTTGGCCCAGTTGGTGCCGGTGGTGTTGGGTGTGCATCAAGGCCAATGGCAGGAAGTTGTGAGTGGGTTGCAGGTCGGGGATCAGGTGATTCTGGGCAATTTGGAGCGCTTGTCTGATCAGCAACGTGTTGAGGTATTACCGGTGTTGGCCTCAGCAGAAAAACCTCAATCATAGCCGCAAAATTGAGGGGTTCATTAACGCTTAAGGATGGCAAATAGTATGTTTCTGATTCGGTTTTCGGTCAACAATCCACTCATCACGAATTTGTTAATGATCTTGGTGGTGATTTTAGGTCTGGGGGTGTTGTCGACCATGCCGAGGGAAATGTTTCCCGTGGTTGAGTTAGACAAGATCCAAATCCAAACCGTGTTTGAAGGCGCTTCCCCAGAAGAGGTGGAGCGGCAAATTACGTTACCCTTAGAAGATGCTTTAGATACATTAACCGATATCGAGACGATGACCTCGGTCAGCAATGAAGGCTTTTCTAGCATTCTGCTCAGTCTCAAACCCACCGCCGACATGGACGATTTATTGCGCGTCATTGAATCCGACATTGCGCAAATCAAAGATTTCCCCGAACAAGCAGAAGTGCCCGAGATTGCACGTTTAAAAACGCGTTTTCCGGTGATTAGCGTGAGTGTGTATGGGGATGTGCCCGCAGGACAATTGTTTGCCTTGTCAGAAACCGTGCGGCGACAAATTTTATCCTTACCCGGTGTGGGCAGTGCGGGTTTAGCCGGGTTACAAGAATGGGAATTATGGGTTGAAGTGGACCCTTATCGGTTGGCTGCTGCGCAGGTGTCCTTGGCTGAAATCCGGCAAGCGTTGCGTGCGGGGTTGGCGGATTTGCCCGGCGGCTCGTTAAAAGGGGCGGAAGGGGATATCTTATTGCGTGGCATGGGCATACCACCGAAGCCGGCGTTGGTGCGTGAACTGGTGATTCGCACGAATGCGAGCGGCGGTAAAATGCGCTTGGGGTCGCTGGCAAAAGTGCAATTGCGCCTGGAAGAGGCGGTCAGTTTGGGGCGTTTTAATGGCCACCGTTCTGTGAACGTGAGTATCTCTAAAACCGCAGAAGCCTCGTCCATTGAAGTCGCCGATCAGGTGCGTGAGTTCATTCGTAAGAGGGTGCTGACATTGCCGAGCGGGATCTTTATGGGGTTTCATACGGATCTATCAGAATATGTCAAAGTGCGTTTGAACACGGTGAAATCGTCCGGTATTTTGGGGCTGTTGTTCGTGTTGATTTCTTTATACCTGTTTCTGAATTTTCGTGTGGCTGCGATTGCCGCTTTGGGCATCCCCGTGTCGTTGTTGTTCGCGATTTTGATTTTGGCGTATTTTGGCTTGTCCATCAATATGGTGTCTTTGTTTGCGTTTTTATTGTGTTTGGGGTTGATTGTCGACGATTCGATTATTGTGACGGAAAACATCTATCGGCATATTGAAGAGGGTAAAGAGCCGCACATTGCTGCGCAAATCGGTGCCGAAGAAGTGTTTTGGCCGGTGGTGGCTTCCACTGCCACGAGTATTGCAGCATTTGCGCCGATGTTCGCGATTGGGGGGACGATGGGGGCGTTTATTATGGTCATTCCCATCGTGGTGGCATCGGCTTTATTGGGGTCTTATTTTGAAGCTTTTTCGGTGTTGCCTTCGCATGCTGCCGAGTTATTAAAACGGCGTAAAACAAAGCAAAAAAATCGTGTGTGGTCGCACTTTTTGGATCGTTATCAAACGCTGTTACGTTGGTCGTTGATCAATCGGTATTTTGTGGTGGTGCTGAGTTTGGGGGTGTTGATTATTTCCCTGACGTTTGCGGCGACACGTTTACCATTCAAATTATTTGGGGATGTGGAAATTGGGCAATTTTTTCTGAATATTGAAGCGCCGATTACGTTCAGCCTTCAGGATTCGGAAAAACTGGCACAGACCTTAGAGCAAGAAATCTTAACCGTGTTGGACGAAGAGCGGGAGTTAAACTCTCTGTTAACCAATGTGGGTGTGATTTTCATTGATTTTCATCGCTTGCGTATCGGCAGCCACTATATCCAATTTGTGGTGGATTTGAAAAAACCCGTGCCGAAGGGGTTTGTGGAGCGTTATGTCTCGCCGTTGGTGTCGCTCAATTTTGACCCAGCGGGCGTCCGACAACGGCCGACGGAAGCAGTGATTAACGCCATTCGGGCACGCTTTGCACAAATACCCACGATTCAACGCTTTACCATTTTGCGCCCACATGGGGGGCCGGCGGGGGCGGACATTGAAATCGGTGTATTAGGTCAAGACCCTGTGGTGTTGCGCCAGCATGCGATGGCCTTGAGTGCGTTGTTAGAGCAAATTCCTGGGACGCAGGATGTCCAACAAGACATGGATCCAGGCAAACTGGAGTTCCAATATCGGGTTAATGCGTTAGGCCAATCCTTGGGCATTACGCAGGCAGATATTGCCCAAATCATCCGCAGTGGTTTTTTGGGGGATGAAGTTTTGCAAGTCAATGATGGGGGCAAGCGCATGCCTGTGCGGCTGATTTTCCCCGCCGCTATCCGCAAACAATCGGATCAGTTCAAACACATTCCGATGACCTTAAGCGATGGCCGTGTGGTGTATTTGGGCGATGTTGCCGATATTGCATTAACGCGTGGTTTCAGTGCGATCAAACATCGCAATGGCACGCGCTTGGCGACCATTACCGCCTCTGTGGATGATCGGGTCAGCACGCCTTTGGCTGTGACTGCACAATTCCAACAGGCAACGGCGGCGTTTCACCTGGAGCACCCGAATTATGAATTGCTGTTTTTAGGGGAGAAAAAAGAATCGGCGGAATCTTTTGTGGATATGGGGCGTGCGATGGTCATCGCGCTGGTGGTGATTTTCTTTATTTTAAGCGCACTGTTTAAATCTTTGCTGGATCCGTTTGTGGTCATGTTTGCGATTCCATTCGGTTTTGTTGGGGTGGTGATTGGGCACGCATTACTGGGTTATCACTTACAGTTTTTGTCGATGATTGGGTTTTTAGCGTTGGCGGGGGTTGTGGTGAACGATTCACTGATTTTGGTGGAGTTTGCAAAACGTCGCCGAGCACAAGGCATGGCGCGATTAGATGCCATGGTGTTGGCCGGAAAAGTCCGTATTCGTCCGATTTTAATCACCAGTATCACGACTTTTCTGGGCGTCTCGCCGTTGATTTTTTTCTCCACCGGGCAAACCGCATTTTTAGCCCCGATGGCGGTCAGTTTGGGTTTTGGGTTACTGTTTGCAACAGTCCTGATACTATTGGTTTTGCCATGCCTGTATCTGATTGCAGATGATGGGCGGCGACTGTTTTGGGCTTAATATAATGGAGTAGAGGTGTGGGTGAACGGCGGCAGCAACTGACAGAGTGGGTGCGAGAGCGGATTGGAACACAAACCTTCGAGATGCAGCCAGCATCCGGTGATGCCAGTTTTCGGCGTTACTTTCGGGTGACGTATGATGGCACCCGCTTGATTGCGATGGATTCGCCGCCGGATAAAGAAAAAAATGCGGAATTTATCCAGGTGGCCCAGTTATTTCAAACCGCAGGTTTGCAGGTTCCTCATATTCTTGAGCAGGATATGACGCGGGGATTTTTATTGCTGACCGACCTCGGCCAACGCCAATATCTACCCGAATTGAATGAGCAGACAGTCGAGCGCTTGTATGGCGATGCCTTGAGCGCGTTGATGGTTTTGCAAGTCTGCCTGCATGAAGCGGATTTGCCCGCTTACGATGCGACGTTGTTACAGCAGGAAATGGCGTTGTTTAGTGATTGGTATCTGCCAAAAGAACAAGGCATTCAACTGACGCAGGATCAGCAAGCGACGTTGGCTGCAACGTATGCGGTGTTGACGGAGTCTGCTTTGGCGCAGCCAGTGGTGTGCGTGCATCGTGATTATCATTCGCGCAATTTAATGATCTGTGAGGGGCATACGCCCGGTATCTTAGATTTTCAAGATGCGGTGATGGGGCCCATTACCTATGATTTGGTGTCGTTATTAAAAGATTGTTACATCGCATGGCCGCGACATCAAGTGGAAGACTGGGTCAAGGGGTATCATGTATTAGCCTTGCAATCGGGGTTGTTGCAAACCGATGATCTGGCACAATTTCAGCAGTGGTTTGATTGGATGGGGGTGCAGCGGCATTTAAAGGCGATTGGTATTTTTGCACGCTTAAACCATCGTGATGGTAAACCCGGTTATCTGAAAGACATTCCTCGGACGATGGCGTATGTGCTGGACGTGAGCCAGCGTTACCCTGAGTTACAGCCCTTTTATGCCTTGTTACAAACGCTGGGAGAAGCCTAATGTTGGGGGTCGCTCGATGAAAGCGATGATTTTGGCGGCGGGTTTGGGTCAGCGCATGCTGCCACTGACCGAGCATACGCCGAAGCCTTTGTTAAAAGTGGGGGGGCAGTGTTTGATTGAGTATCACCTGCATCGATTACGTGATGCGGGCATTGTGGATGTGGTGATTAACCACGCTTACCTTGGGGAACAAATTGAACAGACATTGGGTGACGGGACAAAATATGGCCTTTCGATTCAATACTCGCCTGAGCCGGATCGCCTAGAAACCGGCGGGGGTATTTTTAACGCACTGCCGTTGTTGGGCAGCCCTTTTATTGTGGTGAATGCCGATGTGTGGACGGATTATCCCTTTGTGCAGCTACAAAAACCATTATCTGGACTGGCGCATTTGGTTTTGGTGGATAACCCCGCGCACAATCAAAAAGGGGATTTTGCATTAAAGCATGAATATGTGCACGCACAAGGTGATCAATACTATACTTTTAGTGGGATCGGTGTTTATGGCGCCGAGTTATTTCAGGGCTGTGAGCCGGGTGCGTTTCCATTGGCACCTTTATTGCGCCGTGCAATGGATCAACAGCGTGTCAGTGGTGTGGTTTACTCGGGACAATGGGTGGATATTGGTACGCCAGAACGGTTGCTTCAGTTGGATCGGCAGTTATGCGAATAAATAAGGCAGACGATGGGGCAAGAAATCGACAGCCACTGTTTTTCAGACGCAGATTATGCCGCCTTTAAAACACAGCTAACACTTGAAACGGCGTTATTGTCACGCTGGTTTGAAGACGATGTGTTTGTCGATGAACCCCAACGTATTGGGTTTGAGCTGGAAGCGTGGTTGGTGGATCAGCGCGGCTATCCCGCCGCCAAAAATAGTCCGTTTCTTGATGCCTTGCAAGACCCCAATGTTGTGCCTGAATTATCCAAATTTAATGTGGAGATTAACGGTGACCCCTTGTTTTTAGAAGGGCATTGTTTTTCCCGTTTGCAACAAGCATTAGATAATACGTTGGCGCATTGTCAGGCTGTGGCGGCAACCTTAGACGTTTCTTTGGCCACCTTGGGGATTTTGCCGACGGTACGCACCTCGGATTTAATCCTCGACAATATTTCACCGATGCAGCGTTATTATGCGCTGAACCAGCAGATTCTAAAAATGCGCGAGCATGCAGTGATTGAATTTGATATTCAAGGGCATGAGCATTGGCAACATACACATCAGAATGTGATGATGGAATCGGCGGCAACGTCGTTTCAAATTCATTTGCAAGTCAGCGCCGCGCAAGCCCCCGTCCTATATAATTTATCCAAACTGGTGTCTGGCCCGATGGTGGCGATGAGCGCCAATTCGCCGTATTTATTGGGCCATCATTTATGGGCCGAAACCCGAATCCCCTTATTTGAACAGAGCATTGATGTGGGCATGACGGATTATGGGCGCAGGGTTACCTTCGGCAAGCGTTATGTCGAAGAGTCTTTGTTTGAATGTTTCCAAGCCAATCTAGACAGTTATCCAGTGATGTTGCCACGCTTAAGTACAGAAGCAGGTGAGACTTTGGCGCATTTGCGTTTGCATAATGGCACCATTTGGCGTTGGAACCGGCCTTTGATTGGTTTTTCTGAGCAGGGTCAAGCCCATTTGCGGATTGAGCATCGCGTGGTGCCTGCGGGGCCAACGTGTGTGGACAGTGTGGCCAATGCCGCTTTTTATTATGGGTTGGTTAATGGGTTGCAAGCGGCGGGGCAACCCGCGCATGCTATTGGCTCGTTTCAAACCGCCGCACACAATTTTTATCAAGGGGCCCAATACGGCTTGGCGGCGACCATGCGCTGGCAGGGTAAAACCTGCACCGTGAGTGAGCTGGTCACTGAGGTGTTGTTGCCCGTCGCCACACGTGGATTACAGCAGCAAGAGGTGGCCGCAGCAGACATTGAATATTATTTGGGGATTATTGCGGGGCGTGTGCAAACGCATCAAAACGGAGCGATTTGGCAAACTGAATTTGTGCGTTGCCATGGCTGTGATATGCAAACGTTAACCTTGGCGTATGTAGACCGGCAGTGTTCGGGCGTGCCTGTACATGAATGGTCTATCGCATGTTGAGAATGATGGATCACCTGCCAGAAGGGTTTTTATCCGCCAGGGCGGACACACTGTTTCAGTTGTTGGGGGGGCCGACCTTAATCCAACTATGCGGGCAGCGTTCAGGCCCGATGTTTGTGTCCGTGTTACAACATGGCAATGAAAATTCAGGCCTGGTGGCAGTGCAACGCTTGTTACGTGAGTATGAAGATAAACCGTTGCCGCGCGATTTAAGTCTATTTGTGGGCAATGTTGAAGCCGCAGAAGCGGGGTTGCGGCGTTTAGAGAATCAACCCGATTTTAATCGCATGTGGCCCGGACAGGAGGAGACTCAGTGCCCGGAAGCCCAGATGATGCAAACGGTTTATGATGAACTCAGTCATCGTGATGTGTTTATGAGTATTGATATCCACAACAATACGGGGCACAACCCACATTATGCGTGTGTGAACAAAATTGATCCGACGTTTTTATATTTGGCTTCATTATTTACCGACACCTGTGTGTATTTTATTGAACCCACCGGCGTGCAATCGCTCGCCTTTGCTGAGTTATGTCCCTCGGTGACGTTGGAGTGTGGCAAAGCCGGGGAGGAGGCGGGTATTCAACGGGTGTATGAATTTCTGCAAAGGTGTTTACAGCTGACGGCATGGCCACGCCAATGCCCGCTCGCATTAAATGTGTTTCATATGGTGGCCGTGGTCAAAATACCGGAAGATGTCAGTTTTGGGTTTAATAATGGCCAGGCCCAAGTGGATTTTTTGGCCGATTTGGATCAATTGAATTTTAGAGATTTGAAGAAACACACCTTGCTCGCCCAATTGAGAACGGATGAAGCGTTGCCATTAGTGGTGCAGGAAATTGAGGGTGGCCTTGCCACTCGGAAATATTTTGTGCGTCAGGAGGGTACATTGAAAACCGCAAAACCCATGGTGTTGGCCATGTTAACCCTAGACAGCACGGTGATTCGACAAGACTGTTTGTGTTATGTGATGGAACATTACCCGATCCCTGAGTATTGGTTATGAAAACGTACAACCATCATTTTGTGGATATACCGACGTTAACAGCGTTTATGCGTCAGTCACCTTTGCAGCAGGCGAATGCGGTGATGGTGCAGGTTTTTACCGGGGTGTGTGAGCTCGATTTTATCCATACCCTGATTGACACCACGCGGCTTTTGTTGCCGCAAGCCAAACTCATTGGTTCAACCACGGATGGTGAAATTATGGACGGTGATGCGTTTGATAGCACCACCGTGTTGGCGTTTTCTGTGTTTGAGCAGACGGAAGTGATCACCTATGCGGTGCGTTTTCAAGCCGATAGTTATGCGACCGCACAAGCGCTGATTCACACCATACAACGGCCAGATGAAGCGCGCGCTTTCATTAGTTTTGTGCGTGGCTTGAAGGTCAATGGGGAGGAGTACCTCAAAGCGTTTGATGAGGCGCTGCCACATTTGATTGTTGCTGGGGGGTTGGCTGGGGATAATGCCGAATTTCAACGCACCTATGTGTTTACCGAGCGCGGGGTAGACTCTGCTTGTGGTGCGGTGGGGGCGGCTTTGTATAATCCCAATTTACATGTGAACACACACTATAATTTTGGCTGGAATGCGATTGGCAAGACATTACGCATTACCAAGTCGGAAAAAAACCGGGTGTACACGATTGATGGCATCCCCGCTGCACGTATTTATTCGAAGTATCTGGGCGATAAAATTGAACAGATGTTGCCTGCAACGGGGATTGAATTTCCACTCATTATTCAAAAAAATGATTTGAAAATTGCGCGCGCGGTGTTGCAAAAACACGCGGATAACTCGTTATCTTTCGCCGGGAATATTGATGAAGGCACGCGTGTTCAGTTTGGCTATGGCAATATTAAAGCGATTTTAAACGAAGCGCCCCGGCACACCCAGCAGCTTGCATCACACCCGATTGAGTCTATTTTTACCTATTCTTGTATGGCGCGTAAGCGCCTGCTGGGTGAGGGCGTTAAAGCCGAATTGTCGTTACTCGCAGAGATTACCTCGATGAGTGGGTTTTTTACGTATGGCGAATTTTTTCATGATGAGAAGGAAGGCAACCAATTACTCAACCAGACGATGACCATGTTAACGTTATCCGAAGATGCGGTGGTCCGCGCATATGATGATAAGGCGTGTGTGTATACGGATCAACGTAACACCCAAACGGTGATGGCACTGTCCCACCTGATTAGTGTGACCTCGGAAGAACTGCAAACGCTGAATGATCACCTTGAAGCCAAAGTGAGTGAGAAAACGGCCGAATTACAAATTTTGAACAAAGAGCTTGAACAGCGCGTTGATGAAAAGACCAAGAAACTCCAAGTGCAGTATCAGCAGTTAAAAGATACCCAACAAAAACTCATTGAGAATGAAAAATTTGCCTCCCTGGGCACGTTAGTTGCCGGTGTTGCGCATGAAATTAATACGCCCGTTGGTCTTTCTTTGACTGGCATCACCCATATTGAATCCGAGTTACAACGCTTATTGGCGCAATTTGACAAAGAGCAGATGACGAAGCAAGACTTTACGCGTTTTATGGAGCACACAACGCTTTTATCTCAGTCGATTAAAACCAGCTTGGTGAAAGCGGTGGCCTTGGTGAAGAGTTTTAAGCAAGTGGCGATTGATCAAACCTGTGAAGAAGATCGACGCTATAATCTTAAAGAATATGTTGATGAAGTAATTTTAAGTCTGCATAATAAAATAAAATTAACCAAAACAATCATCGAGGTCGATATTGAGGAAAGCTTGTTTGTGATGGGCAACCCTGGGTTTTTGTCGCAGATTCTGACCAATTTGGTCATGAACTCTTTGATTCATGGGTTTGAGCCGGGTGAACAAGGTTTGATCGAGATCCACATGTATGAAGCGGAAACCGATCTGGTGTTAGCGTATTCAGATGATGGTAAAGGATTGTCGGATGAAGTGAAGTCGAAAATTTTTGAACCGTTTTACACGACCAAACGTGGGCAAGGCGGGAGTGGTTTGGGCATGAATATTATTTATAACATTATTCGGCATAAACTCAATGGTGAGATCAAAGTCATGAGTGAAGAAGGTCATGGCACGCAGTTTTTGATCCATATGGCGAAAGGCCAGGATGTCTAGCGGGTATTTCGGTATTTGATAGGCGCACGTTAACAGTCCATAATCGGCGATATTTGTCATTTGACGGGTGGTGTTTGATGGGATTACGCATATTTTTTATACTCTTGGTTGTTTGGGCGATTGCGCTGATTGTGCGGACGTTGGTGCGCACGAAGATTGACCCCCCTCCGGTAAAACCGGTGACAGACAATACAACCTTGATTAAATGCGAATATTGTGGAGTTCACTGTGTTGATGCCAGTGCCTTTCACTATCAGGAATACCATTTTTGTTGTAAAGCGCACCTTGATCAATATCTACAATATACCGAAAAAAAGCCGGGTGCATAGCAGTTAATGACGGCCTCATCCTTATGGAAACCCCTGCGAATATTATTTGTTTATCGTTTATTATTGGCGACGTTATACGTGACCTTATTTTTTTCGGAGTGGGGGCCTAAACACTTCGGCGAATTTGACCGCACCCTGTTCGCGTACACCAGTGTGGGTTATTTGCTGCTGATTATACTCAGCGGCATGGCCTTATTTTACCGATATCCTCGGTTTGTGCTGCAAACGAATAGCTTAACCCTGATCGATATTACCACCATTATTTTACTCATGCATGCGAATGGCGGCATAAAAAGTGGCTTTGGTATTTTATTGGTCATCACCGTGGCGTCGGTTGGTTTGATTGCGGGCCGTCGTATGGCTTTGTTTCACCCGGCCGTTGCGACCTTGGGTTTGTTTTTTCAAGCGTTTTATACCAATTTGATGACGCAAGAATCGCCTGAATATACCAGTGTTGGGATTCTGGGTTTTACCTTGTTTGTGACCGGTTTACTCACGCAAGCATTATCACAGCGTGCGAAGTCGAGTGAAGCCTTGGCGGCCAAACGTGGGGTTGATTTAGCCTCGATGGAACAAGTTAATGAATATATTATTCAGCATATGCGTTCTGGGGTTTTTGTGTTGGATGGAAAAGGTAACATTGTTTTATTGAATGATTCTGCGCGTGTGTTGTTAAAAAGCCAAGGGACACCGTTGGGTAAACCGTTGCGCAGTATCTCGCCTGAATTGTCTGAATGCGTGGCCGCCTGGCAAAAAAATCCGAATACGCCACAACAAGCACAATTAGAGCTGCATGGGACGTTATTGCAATTGCAGATCTCTAAAATTAATGACAGTGCGTCTAATCAAATCGCGGTGTTAATCGAAGATAATGCCGAAATTGCGCAACGCTTACAACACATGAAGCTGGCCTCTCTGGGTCGCCTGACCGCCAGTATTGCACATGAAATCCGCAACCCGCTGAGTGCGATCAGCCATGCCAATCAACTCATGCAAGAGTCCGTGCACTTAGATAAAGCCGATCAACGCATGGTCGAAATTATTCAAAAGAATACGGCGCGGGTGAATACCATCATTGAAAATGTCCTGCAAATTTCTCGGCGATGTAAGACCAATTTGCAATGTATTCACTTGCAAACCTGGCTCACCGAATTTATTGAGGAATATACGCAGTCGAATCAAATAGACGCCACACAGATGTGTTTTACACTCACGCCTGAGGATCTACAGGTACACTTTGATGCCAGCCAACTGCACCAAGTGTTGACCATTTTGGCGAATAATGCGTTGAGTTATGGGCGTGATGAGCATAATCAGGTGCAGATCATGATGACCGCAGTTGGTACGCAAGACCGACCTTATTTGTTGCTACAAGATGCGGGTCAGGGAGTGGATCAAGCGCATGTGCACCAACTCTTTGAGCCTTTTTTTACCACGGAAAATGCGGGCACCGGATTGGGTTTGTATTTAGCTCGGGAACTCAGTGAATGTAACTACGCTAAACTAGAATATATGCCAACCCCTGAAGCGGGTGCGTGTTTTCGAATAACCTTTACCCAACATGAAGGATGGGCAGCATGAATCAACCCTTGGTGCTGGTGGTCGACGATGAACCCGACATTTGTGAATTGATTGAAATCACTTTGGCGCGGATGGATATTGATGCACATGCTGCAGGGGATTTAGCCTCGGCCAAACGTTTATTGGCGCAACACCACTACAACCTGTGTTTAACAGACATGCGCTTGCCGGATGGCAATGGTATTGAATTGGTGACTTACCTGGCGAAAAAACACCCGAAGCTGCCTGTCGCAGTGATCACCGCACATGGCAATATGGCGTGTGCGATCGACGCGATGAAAAGTGGGGCGTTTGATTTTGTCTCCAAACCGGTGGATCTACACATATTGAGAAAATTGGTGGATACCTCGTTAAAGATATCCGCACGTTGTCCACCGGATCGTCGAACGCGAGATACCATTTTGGGGGACTCAGAACCGGTCAGAAAAATTCGCAGCACCATTGCCAAGCTGGCGCGTAGCCAAGCACCGGTGTTTATCAGCGGAGAATCCGGGACGGGTAAAGAGCTTGCGGCCAGAGCGATTCATGATAAAGGGCCGAGGGCAGAACATCAGTTCATTGCAGTCAATTGTGGTGCGGTGCCGGATGAGCTGATGGAAAGTGAGTTTTTTGGGCATAAAAAGGGCAGTTTTACCGGGGCATTAGCGGATAAACAAGGTTTGTTTCAAGCTGCAGATGGTGGCACGTTGTTTTTGGATGAAATTGCCGATCTGCCACTGCATATGCAAGTTAAGTTATTAAGAGCGATTCAAGAGCGCAGTATTCGGCCCGTGGGGGCAACCAAGGAAATCAAAATCGATACGCGCATTATCAGTGCGACGCATAAAAATTTGGCCGAGTTGGTGAAACAAGAGATGTTTAGGCAAGATTTGTTTTATCGGGTTAATGTCATTGAGTTGCTCCTCCCGCCCTTGAGAGATCGTGTGTCTGATATTCCCATGCTGGCGAATCATTTTATGCGCAAAATCGCACACGCTTTTGCCTGTGAGAGGCCGACTTTGGCGACAGGGGCCATGCAAAAACTACAAGCCTACGACTTTCCAGGCAATATTCGAGAATTGGAAAATGTGCTTGAGCGGTCAATGACGTTGGTTGATGGGGATATTATTGAGGCGGAGGACATACAGTTGGCCAACCAAACACAGATCATCGCGCCAGTGGTGGTGCAAGCGGTTTCCAACCCAATCGGAGAGGTTGATTTAAGCGCAGGAGATTCGATGGAAGAGCATTTGGTTGAAATGGAAAAAAGTATGATTTTAAAAGCATTGGAAGAAACACGCTGGAATAAAACCGCCGCAGCGAAAAAATTGGGCATTACGTTTCGGGTGTTGCGGTATCGGCTGGCGAAACTGGGCTTGGATAAACCCGCTTGATTGGTATTGATTGAGTTAATGTTTGGCCTACCGATCCATGATTTTAATGTGGTCTTGCTGGACTTAGGATCACCACCATTTGGGCTTTGATGTATGAATATTGTTAATCCGATGTCGCAGTATTGTTTATTTCTACTTTTGGCGTTGCCCGGTATCTGGTTGGTGGGGTTGCGTTTGGCCACACTTGCAACACAAGATTTGCGTTTACATTATTGGCTAGCTCCAGGGTTAGGTTTGGCACTATGGTTGTTGGTGACGCAATTGATGGCGCAAGTATCGGCATCGTTTATGGTCGGCCTATGGAGTGCATCAGGCTTGCTCGCGCTGGCGGGTTTATATAACTATTGGCGACAAAAAAAACAACCCGTAGGTGATATTGCATCGAATCAAGCTGTGCGCCTTTCCTCTGGCATGATGTGGCTGACTGCCTTGGCCACTACGTTGGTGATTGCATCCATTGCATTACGTTGGCATTTTCATGATGAATATTTCATCAGCGGGCATATGTCGATTATCTCGCAAATCCAAAATGGTGCCTTTCCACCGGTGCATATGACCTTTCCTGAGCAGGCGTTGAAATACCATTATGGCTTTGACCTTTTCTGCGCCATGATCACCGGATTGCTTCGTGTGCCGGTTGATTTAAGCATTGACATCGCCACCACGCTGTTATGGGGGTATGTGTGGTGTTTGTTATGGATACTGGGGGCGAGAATGCTTTCCCCAGGAAAAGCATTTATTTTGCCGTTGGTTATGTTGTTTGGCGGCGGTTTGTCTTTTCTGGGGTCTGTTGCTTATTCGGGGGAACCCGTATTGGTCAAGATGCTTGGTTTAACCCAAGTCGAGGGGCATTCATTAAATGCCCCGTTTATGTCCTATTTCTTTCAACACCCTTGGGCATTGGGCATGCCGTTTGCGGTGAGTATTTTGCTGCTTGTGTTGAGGCAAGATAAGCCCCATGACACTGGGCGCT
>Ga0256847_1000622_pt1 | contig 21432 bp, 22 predicted proteins | sample TeddybearmetaG_FD_189099 | JGI IMG/M metagenome (GOLD analysis project Ga0256847, IMG submission 189099) | Hydrothermal vent microbial communities from East Pacific Rise, Pacific Ocean - Teddybear | ecosystem: Environmental > Aquatic > Marine > Hydrothermal vents | place: Pacific Ocean: East... | reverse complement strand
TGGACATGGTTGTTTTTAGTTCTAAATTTTCGCCATTCTACGAAATTATTGCCCTGCTGAGAACCAGTTCTGTTTGATAATTGGTTCAATATATTTCATTAGATCTAAATCTGGACGTTTATTTACATCAAATAGCAACAATGTTGAATATTAAGCAGAATGAGTCTAAAAGAAAAAGCCAGCAATAATTGCTGGCTGTTAAGTTCTATAGCAGGGTTACTGCGTCGTTTAACTAAATGTCAATTGAGTCAAACTGGGAGAATGGTTGTAAATCTTTTTCATTTTTTTTATCTTACTCCACCAATACTGAAAGCGAGATAAATCTGCAGATAATCCTAAAACGCCCTTTTTATAACACCAGGCCAGCAGTACTGCCGATTTGTAGTCGCCCTTGTATGCTGCTTCGAGCAGCAGGCCGGTTGCATTAACCTCGATATTAATATTTTCGCGATTGCACATGTATAAACAGGCCAGTTTTCTACCGGACTCTACATCTCCATGTTGGCGTGCTTTATTATACCATTTCAATGCTCGATTCAGTTTAACGAAGTCGTTAACTTGCATAGCGTATAAATCACCTAACATAGACTGCGCCTGAACGTGATCAGCCATAGCAGCTTTTGCAAACCATTTTTCTGCCAGGAATGCATCATTATCATTGATATCTGTCATCGACATAGAATATATCAGACCCATTCGAAAGGCGGCATTGGAATTACCCTCTTTAGCTTTCGGCTCAAGAATATCAATCGCTTGCTGGTATTGATTAGATCGGAGGTGTTTTTTTAGCTTATATCGTTCAAATATTTTTAGCATACTATTTCTACCAGCAAGATTGGTTTAAGTAATATTTCTGAGTATAGAGAGGATGAGATTTAAATCTGTTAACTTGATCTAAAATAATTATTTTGAGAAATACTTTGGTAAATAAAGCTGACAAAAGTTTCTATATTACTGTTACTTTTGACAATAATTGATAAGCTGAACACTTGACCTAATTCTTTGTTTTTTCATGAAAATCTCTTATTTCCCGTTAGCAAATTTCCAGTTAGAACGCTATCCCATAGAACAAGACAATCAACTAAGAGCTTGGGATGCGGCTGATGAATTTTTATTACAACACATCAATGAAGATCAATCCTTTAACACCAGTTCAAGAGTATTGATACTGAATGATAGTTTTGGTGTATTAACTTTGGCTTTATCAAAAAACCAACCAGTTTTTGGAAACGACTCTTTTCTGTCCCATCAGTCATGTCTTTTCAATCTGAAGTTACATTCAATTAACAAAAATGAAATTCAGTTTTGCAATAGTTTGCAGGCCTTACAGGGAATGTTTGATTTTGTACTGATCAAGTTACCAAAGAGCTCAGCTTTATTGGAATTTCAGTTATTCCAGATTAGAGAGCATATCAATGTTAAAAGTAAAATAATCACGGCGGGCATGTCGAAAAATATTCACAGCTCAACACTAAAACTTTTTGAGAGAATTGTTGGCGAAACTCGAACTTCGCTGGCACAAAAAAAAGCACGGCTGATTTACACTACTCGAAATGAAAAGTTAAACAACGGCAAAAGTCAGTACCCGAAAAGTTTTATATTTGAAGCTGATAAAAAATCATTCGAAATTATCAATCACGCCAACGTATTTTCGCGTGACAGACTCGATAACGGAAGTCGTTTTCTGCTGGAAAATTTACCGCAATTTGAACGTTGTGATGTTATTGCTGACCTAGGTTGTGGCAATGGTGTTTTAGGTTTGCTGGCTGCAGAGCAAAACAAGTCTGCCAGACTTATTTTTAGCGATGAGTCAAAAATGGCAGTCACATCTGCCAGAATAAATTTTGAAGCTGCTTTTGGCAAAAAACGAAACGCAACGTTCTTACAGACTGATTGCTTGAGGGGGGTTGAAGACGATTCGGTAGATCTGGTACTGAACAATCCACCTTTTCATCAACAACATACGATTCATGATTCGATTATGTGGAAAATGTTCTCAGATGCTCGCAGAGTATTGGCTGAAGCAGGACAGTTATGGGTTGTTGCCAATCAACATCTTGGGCATCATAAAAAGCTGAAGAAACTATTTGGCAATTGTGAGATGGTAACGCGGAATCAAAAGTATGTGATCTTTATGGCCGAAAAGAGGTAGGTTATTTTTAGGTAATTCGACAAGTATCTAAAAATAAAATGGGATTACCCGCCCAAAAATAAGCGGCCAACTGCCGGATCTTTGAGCAATTCGTTTCCATCTTCTGCCATGGCAAGCTCGCCTGAAACCAGCACATAACCGATATCAGCGAATTCCAGACCTTTTTTGGCATTTTGCTCCACCATTATGATGGTTTTACCATCGACTTCTTTTAATTCTGTGAGAATCTCAAATACCATGTTGATGAAACGAGGTTCGAGACCTATTGAAGGTTCATCAATAAGCAATATATCTGGCTCCATGATTAATGCTCGCGAAATTTCCAGTAGTCGGCGTTCACCGCCAGACAAAACCCCAGCACGCTGATTTTTACGTTTGGCCAAACGGTCGTATCGAGAAAATATTTTATCTGCAGCTGTACGAGCCAGTTGTTGGTTGTTAAGCAGATATCCGCCCATTAGCAGATTTTCTTCAACAGTTAAATCGGGAAACACTGAGTTATCCTGCAACACATAAGCTATACCTGCTTTTGATAGCTTTGTATTTGGACTGAGGTTTGTTAGCTCTTTATCTCCAGCAGAAATTTTTCCTGACATGATGTCACAAAAGCCATAGATGGAATGCAGTATGGTTGACTTGCCAGCACCGTTAGGGCCGATCAAACAAAGTGACTGTCCTTTGCCGATGCGTAGATTAAAATCATGCAAAATTTCCATGCGCCCATAACCGGCATGTAAATTATTAATTTCGAGAAAGGATTTATTTTTTGTCAGGCTTTCAAGGTGTGCAACATCCGGGCGATTTTGTGCCAGTTCAGCAGCTTGCTTTGCAACATCATCGACCGAGATGACAACATCAACATCGCCTGCTCCATGACCCGAAATTGTTGTGCTTTCTGCCATTATTGCGCACCCAAATAGGCATCGATGACATTCTGGTTGTCCTGAATTTCATCTGGCGTACCATCCGCAAGAATCTTGCCGTGAGCCAGACAATAGATATGCTCAGCCAGGTTCATTATGACTCGCATATTGTGTTCTATCACCAGCAGGGTAATACCACGTTCTTCATTTGCTTTTCGCAGACGATCGATCAGGCCATTGATAAGCGTTGGATTGATACCAGCCGTGGGTTCATCTAGCAGCAGAATTTTCGGCTTGTTCATCAATGCCATAGCAAATTCGAGCAATTTTTGCTGACCAAAGGACAGTTCACCAGCGAGCAGAAAGCGTTTACTGTAAAGACCAACAAATTCGAGTAATTCATTGGCTTCCTGCTCAACATGTGAGGAGAAAGGGGACCACATATGTTTCCAGTCGCCGTGGGTATCTGTGCTGCTGACCTGCATGTTCTGGACGCAGGTCATTTTGCCGTATATGCGTGTTTGCTGAAAGGTTCGTAACAATCCAAGCCTGGCAATTTCCGGAACGCGCAAATGAGAAATGTCTTCGCCTTCAAATCGTATATTACCCGAGTCGATTGGGTGATAACCGACGATAGAATGAAACAAAGTAGTTTTACCTGAACCATTAGGGCCAATCAAACCGTAGATCTTGCCCTTTGGCACTTTCAGGCATACTTCGCTATTAGCCAGTACGCCGCCAAAAGCTTTGCTGACAGCTTCTACTCTGAGCATTGCCATCAGGCTTTATCCTCAGTTTCCTGGTCTTTTTCATCTGGCCAGCGAGTTTTTATCCAACCGAGAATACCCGTGGGGAAGAAGACAACTATAATGACAATCAGTAAACCAAGTGCAACGCGTTGCCAACCCAGTAGGTAAGTCCAGAATAATTCTTTGGTGATGTAAAAAATCAGGGCTCCGATGATTGGCCCCCAAAGCGTGCCCTTGCCGCCGAGTATGGCCATTAAAATCATCCACACGCCGAAAGTGGCGCCAGCAAAAGCAACATCTATCGGATCAATAAACCCAATCAGATTGCCAACACCTGCACCAGTTATCGAAACAAAAAAAGCGGATAATGCCCAGGCAACAATTTTGTATTTAGTGGTATGAAGTCCCATGGCTTCAGCTTTATCTTCATCGTCGCGAATGGCATTAATCGCCAGGCCAAACCGGCTAGCGTAAACTTTTTTCAACAGAAAATAAGTAAATACTGTAAAGATGAAAAAGAAATAATAATAAAAGGTTTCTTTATTACCAGCAGTTTCAGGATATATGGGTGTCACCATGCCTGAACCTGCACCAATATAATCAATGCCGCTGGCGATTTCTCCTGCGGCAATGCCGAGGCCTAGTGTGCAGATAGCAAAGTAGTGACCACGCATGCCAAGTATTCCAGAACCCAGAATTATAGCCAGAATCACCGCGATAATTGCACCAAGCAAAGTGCCACTTGCCAGGCTGATGAAATATTCGCTCGTCGTCATGGCAACTTCTGACTGATCAGTTATTGTTGCGAATTTATCGATGCCAGCGGAAAACATGTCCCGTTGAACAACGGCACAAACATACATGCCAATGCCAAAGAAAACAATATTGCCGAATGAGTTGTACCCCATCTGACCACCGACGATATCCCAGGATAATGCGAGCAGAATCATGACCCATATATAGGCCAGCAAAGTCAAATAGTTTGGCATTAAAAATGGGAGCAGCGCCGAGATGAAAATACCGACTGGAAAAAGTACCGAGCCAATCGATTTCATTATTTCAGATACTCGCGTTTGCGGCGTAGCAGAGCATTTCGGACGATCAGAATCACTACCAGTAATGAAAATACAAAAGCGGATTGAAATTCAGCGCCGAGTATAAAACCGGCAGTATTTTCAAGCCCTCCCAGGCCAAGTCCGGCAAGGATGACACCGAATAGATTGCCAAGACCTGCGACGATTACGATCATGAATGATCGTACAGTGTAAATCAGTCCAATAAACGGGTGTAGCACCCAAACCATTGCCACCAGCGAGCCGGCAATACCACAAATTGCGGCATTAATGCCAAAAGTAGCTGCATAAACCTGATCAGTATTCACGCCCAAAATTCTGGCAGCGCGTGCATTTTGAGCAGTCGCACGAATCGCCTGACCTAGGCGTGATCTTTTCATAAATATAACCAGCAGAATGCCCATGGCTATGGCGATAAAAAAACTGATCAGTTTTATCCAGGTGATGGTTATTTCATCATTCATCAAAAATAGCGTACCCAGGTCAGGGTCGGCAGAAACCACGTCTGCACCGAAGATTTCATTCATGAGTTGCTGCATCAGGATCGAGATACCAAACGTTGCCAGTAACGAGGTAAATAAATCCTTATCGACCATACGATGGATAACCAGTTTATACATCGACCAACCGAACACGAAGAGCAAAGCAGCAGCCACAGGAATACTCAGGATTGGATGCAATCCAAACTGATCATAAAGGGTATAGGTAATGTAACCACCAAGAATAACCAACTCGCCCTGAGCAACGTTGATAATGTTCATCACGCCCCAGACCAGAGCCAATCCGTAAGCGGCTAGCGCAAAAATGGCACCGACAAGAATGCCGTCAATCAGCAGTTGGAGCAGTATAGTAGGTGCTTCTACTAGTAGAAGGATGTTATCCATGAAATTGACTGTCTGGCAGAATTTCTGCCAGACAGAAAACTAACTTAGCGTTGAGACCACTTGGGACGGGGGTGGACCAAATCATTGGTAGCCCATTCGAGTGGAGCAACTACCTGGTATTTGCCATCAATAATCTGGCGTAGAACCATCGGTTTGGCGATATTTTTACCAGTCGCATCAAATTTGATGTTGCCGTAAAAAGTCTGCATATCAGTACTGGCTAAAGCATCACGAACCTTGTCTTTATCGAAACCACCAGCGCGTTTGAACGCATCGGCAAACACCATTACAGCAGCACTGGATTCAGCTGCCTGATACGGAGGTACATAGTCATAAGCTTTTTCAAAGGTTTTGGCGTAATCACCAGCTGAGCCGAACAGGTCATCTTTGTAAGTCATGGTGGGTGCCCATTGTGCTGCACATAAAGTGAAATTAGCTTTACTACCATATTTGCTGGCATCGGTGAGTTTGGCAGATTCACAATGAGTGAAACCGACCAGCGGTACATTCACTTTCATGTCAGACATTTGTCGAGTTGCCAGTGCAGCTCCTTTGGAGTGACCAGATACAACCAGCACATCAGGTTTCAGAGCTTTGACCTTGGTTAAAGTTGAAGCCATGTCACTCATTTCCCGTGGTAATTTATCGTCAACCACGATAGTCATGCCGTAACGTTTGGCATCAGCAATGACACCAGCACGAATGTCCTGAGAGAAAGGATCGTTTTCTGTGGCTACTGCTACTTTTAGAGTTGATGGATCCTTGCCATTTTTCTTTGCAACTTGAGCGGCCAGGTTAATGGCTTCCTGCAGGTATTGTTCAGATGTTGATAAGACGGCAAACAGGTATTTGTAACCTTTATTAAATAGCGAACGTGAGGCGCCATTACCTTCAACCATCGGAACTTTGTATTTCTCTGTGACCGGCGCTATCGCTTTGGTCAGACCTGAGCTGTAAGGCCCAAGCATGAAATCAATTTTATCGCGTTTTATCAGTCGTTCTGCCAGTTCAGCGGCACGAGCTGGTGTTGATTCATCATCATAGTACTTGACTTCAATCGGGTGCGATTCTCCATTGACTATTATGCCGCCTTTATCATTGATAAATTTGACGGCTAGATCGTAGCCTTTTTTAGTGTGATTCCCTGCTGTTGAGTATTTTCCTGTTAACGAGACTGCAGCACCTAATACAACAGTATGTGCGTGCGCAAATGAACTGAAGCACAGTCCAGCTACAGCAAGACTGACTAGCGTCTTTGCCTTAAATGATGAAAATTTATACATGAATATTCTCCAGATGATTTTTGCAGGGCAATCGCTGATACTGTAACTAGCTGTGCCATTATTTATTTTAGGGATATTTACAGCGCTCATTCTAGTGAATCGGGTTTTTGTTGCAACACTTTTTTATTTTGGAGTTGGATATACAAAAACAAAATCATTATCAGGATAATCATTAACAGCAGAAGCATGCTTCGCCATCCATGTTTTTGATAGATAAAACCAGGTAACCAGCTACCGAGTGCACCACCCAGATAATAGCTGGAGAGATAAAATCCGTTCACCACACCATGGCTTTTCTCAGCTAAATAATTAACCAGGCCAGATAGTGTCGCATGCATCAAAAACATGCCAGCACAGAAAAGCAACATGGCAATAAATGCCAACAGTAGTTCGGCAGTGAAAAATAATATGCTGCCAGAACAATAAATTATCAGACCGGCCAGCAGTGTTTTAAAATCGCCGCCAAGCATTCGAATAATTCGAGATATATTGAAAGAGATAATTGCGCCAATTAAATATGCGATATATATCATTGCGATAGTGGCTTCTGAAATATCTGGTGTTATCTGCTTAAGCCGAAAAGGCAGAAAATTCAGCACCGTGGCAAATACAAAAAACATCAGAAAGACAATGCCATAAATTTGTCGGAAACCGGGTCGTGAAACAACCTGCCTTAAAATGCTTAAATTCGGTTTACTAAATTTAGCTTCAGCATCTGAATCCATTCGTCGTAAAAGGATGATGGCGAACACAATCAAACAGAGCCAGAACACTAAAGTCAGGTTCCAGCCGAGCAAATCAATAAACAGACCCGTGAGGATACGACCACAGAAACCACCAATAATCGTTGTCGCAATGTAAATACTCAGAAAGCGCCTGACCTGACCTTTAGGTGCAGAAATAGCTGAGTACGTCATTAATGCAGTAATAATCGCGGGTAAAATAATACCCTGAATAGCTCGAATAATGATCAGTTGATGGATGTTACTGGCCAGCAGCATGAGCACAAAAGAAAAACCAAGCAGTACAAACCCCCACAATAGTAAAGATCTGGCGCTGACGTGTTCGAGCATATATCCATAAACCATGGGCGCAAGCCCTAGCGGAACCATAGTGACCGTGATCAACAAAGAAGCGGTTGACATGTCTGAGTTATAGAAATCAGCGAGCAGCGGTAAAATAGGCTGCGGAATGTATAACACGGCAAATGCTAAAGCCGCACAAAAAAGAGTAATTATTGAATTTTTATTGTGCAAGTTTGATGATCCAAGTGTCTATTTATGACTAAAACTTACAACGAATTAGAGCCAAAATTTATTAATATAATTCGTGAGTAGTCAGCACAGATGGATCAAAAGAAGAAATACGGTGCAGTTCTTCCAGTTCATGAATACGCAGGGTTTTATGTGAAATCTCAAGCAGTCTCTGTTCGCGCAGAGCTTTCAGTGTTCGGTTGACATGAATTTTAGTCAGGCCAACAGTATCACCTATATCTTCCTGGGACAGAGGGAAAGGAATAGCAGAGTCATCGCCGTTTTTAAAAATCATCTTATAGCGATAAAATAATTCAAGACAGAGATAGGCTATTCGTTCTGCAGCACTTTGCTGTCCAATGCCGAGTAGATGGTTTTGACAAATGGCCATATCACGTGAATTAATCTCGGTTAATCGATGGGCAACTTTTCTGCTTCGTTGAAAAAGTTCACGCATTTTCTGACGTGGAAAACTGCATAATACGCCGTCAGTCAGACTGATTGCAGAATGTTGCATCGGGCCGTCGATATGTCCCTGGAAACCAATGAGATCGCCCGGTAGCGCTATGCGTAGTATCTGTCGTTTACCATTATTCAGGGTTTTGTACAGCGCAAACCAGCCGTGATAAACAGTAAAAAGATAATCTGTCAGCTCTTTCTCGAAATAGACGTCTTTGCGGGCTTTGATGTTGAACTGATTAGAGCGGTAGTGTTGGGTCCATTCTAGTTCTTCAAGGCTTACACCATTGAACAAAGCCAATCGGCGAATTGAGCATTCAGCACATTTTGTCTGATTGCGCTCTATTGGGAATAGGTTAATATGCGGTAAAGACATAATGGATTCAATTCAGATCACTGCTCCAGCTCAAGCCAGACCGGTGCGTGATCTGAGGGTTTTTGCATAGCTCGAATATCATAGTCGATGCCGGCATCACTCACAGCGCTTTTCAAGCTGAGAGAAACCAGGAAATGATCAATTCTTAATCCGCGTTTTATTTCCTGTTCAAATCCGCGGCTACGGTAATCAAACCAGCTAAAAAGACTGTCCTGATTTGGATGACAGATTCTAAATCCATCGACCAGGCCACATTCACATAACCGTTGAAACCATTGCCTTTCTTCTGGTAAAAAGCAGGCTTTTCCGGTTTTTAGCCAGCGTTTGGCATTCTCGGGCTTTAATCCAATATCCTTGTCATCCGGTGCAATATTATAATCACCCATGATTAATACGTGTTGCTGCGACAGGTTATAACTTGACATCATCTCTGTAAGGTCGGCATAGAATGCTTTTTTCATGGGGAATTTGATGGCATGATCACGGCTTTCACCCTGAGGAAAGTAACCGTTAAACACCAACCAGTTTTGCCCGTTGAAATTAAATTCACCTCCTATAAAACGCTTTTGAGCGGTTTCATCATCATTAGGTAAACCATAGACTGGGTTGATACAGGCGCTCTTTGATAATAAGGCTACGCCATAATGTGTCTTTTGTCCCATAAAAACAACCTGATATCCCATTGCCTTAATTTGTTCTAGCGGAAATTCATGATCCTGAACCTTGGTTTCCTGCAAGCCAATAAATTCAGGTTGGTGTCTGTCGATAACCGCCTGAAGCTGGTGCAATCTCATTCTGATACTATTGACATTAAAAGAGACTATTTTCATTTTTGGCTCTCGCTTACTTTAATTAATTGTGCCAGGGTTTTTTGCTCGAATAATGACTTTTGCATTTGCGCCTGTTGTTCGATCAAATGTTCAACGACCGTATCGTGATGGAGGGATTTTTTTATCGAAATGTCGTTGCTGGACTCTCCTGCACATTGCAATATTTTGAGCAGGCTAATTTCCTCAATCGCTATGGCAGGCATATACCTGGTTGGCAATTCAGTACTGCGTTTGATCAGGCCAGCAGTTTCCAGTGAATTTAGCTGGTTTTCGATAATCGATTCCGGCACAGAAACGCGCAGTGTTAATTGCGCTACCGTGCTTTCAGAATCTATTTGTTGATGAAAAATACGCGCGATAGTCACCATTAATTGCAGACAAATTTGTTCAGACAATCGGGCACCCGGACGATTATTTTTATCATTCCACAGTAGCTGTTCCGGGTGTTGGTGAAAATAAGCTACGCTGGCGCCGATCAACAGAATCAACCAACCCAGGTAGAGCCAAATCATAAACAACAATACCATGGCAAAACCTGAATAAATTGCGGTATAACTGGTCGAACTACCGACGAATTGATTAAACAAACTGCCTGTTGTGACCCATAGAATTCCAGCTACTAATGCACCATAAAATGCAGAGCCGGGTTTGACTTTGGTATTGGGAACCAGAATGTAAATAAAACTAAATGCGGCCACGATCAACATCAGGGGTAATATTTTGGTGGCGATACGCATCACATCGCCCATCACCGGCATAGCGTTAAGAGCCTGTACCACAGTATGGCTTCCCAGTGATGCGGTGATTCCGATGGCAGAAAAAATTAGCACTGGCCCAACCATAACAACGCTGAGGTAACTGCTAAAACGCTGGCTCACAGATCTGTTTTCGTAGATACGCCAGGTGGCGTTAAACGCGGATTCTATTTTCTGAATTAATGAAATTACGGTATAAATCAATATGCCAAGTCCCAATGATCCCAGTACGCCAATTTTCATGTTTTCGACAAAACCAACTACCTTACTACTAATTTCTATGCTTTTATCACCTAAAGGCGCTAATAAATTCAGCAACAATGGCTCCAGTTCGTTGTGGACGCCGAAGCCTTTTAAGACTGAAAAACTCACCGCAAGCAAGGGGACAAATGACAATAAGGTGGTATATACCAGACTCATCGCTCGCAGAGTGAGCATCCCGCGCATTAATTCCTGAATGACTCTAAATAAAATTTGAAGTAAATGTCTTCCTCTGCTCGGTTGAATTGTTGGTTTGCAGGCATCGTATGCCCAAATCCAGTTTCTGGCCTGTTCAAACACAGGAAATTTTTCAGCGATCACCCGGTAAAAGCCTGATCTGATTCCAGGTAAGCAAGCTCATCTGCAGTGCTTTCACGACCCAGAATATGATTCCGGTGCGGGAAGCGCCCAAAACGTTTGACAATATCGTGATGATGCCGTGCAAAGCGCAGATTATCTTCGCGGCCGATCAGTTTGAAAAGCTCAATCGCATACTTTTGATCGTTGAGATTTTCGCTGTGCATGAAAGGCATGTAGAGAAAAGCCTGCTTTTCTTCATCGAATTGACGATGAAAATCCTTTTTTATCGCATGATGCGATACATCTCTGGCAAGTGCTTCAGTAGAGAAGCTTGCGGCCTGACCGCGATACATATTTAATGGCATCTGGTCGAATAAAATCGTCAGAGCGAGACAGCCTGAAGCACTATGTTTCCAATCTGCCAGCTGATTATCTCTGGCCTGTTGCCACAGGTTTTCGAATAAATCGCGTAATTGCTGGTCAAATTCAGCAGTCGACTTAAACCAGCGTTTTTTTACATCATCGCCGAACCAGAATTCGATTAACTGTTCAGAGGTCATTGTCTTCAAGCCATTTCGATAAGTAAAAAATGCTCTGCCCTTCGGAAGATTTAGAAGGTCCTATCACCTGGGCTGCGTATAGTTTTTTTTCTGTGTCAGAATGTTCAACTGCTAGCTCCGCAGACTCCTTGATGGTCACAGAATTAAATGGGAAACGTCCACGACTTCGCTTTGGCACAAACACAACAGCATACTGATAACTTGAAACACTGGTTTGTGGATCGACCGGAACATAACCGCGCATGAACAGACTCTTTAAATTCCAAAGTAGGTTATCCTACCGTTTTAACGCTAAAAAGACATTTATTCTCCGGTGATTATTCTCAGCACGCTCAATGCACGCTATATCCATTGCTCACTCGGGCTGAGATATCTTTATGCCAACATGGCAGAGCTTCAGCATAAAAGCCGCATTATGGAGTTCACCATTCGCCAACGCGCGATTGATATTGTTGAACAATTACTGCAAAACGATCCAGAGATAATAGGCTTCGGGGTTTATATCTGGAATATCACCGAGACCTGTGAAGTGATTTCTATGCTGAAGAGTTTACGCGCTGATATTAAAATAATTATTGGCGGACCGGAGGTATCTTATGAAACTGAATTGAGTCCTTTGTATCCCTGGGTTGACTACATCATTTGTGGTCAGGCCGATTTTTCATTCGCTCAAATATGTCGGCAAATTAAAAACGGCCTCAATACCAGTCAGAAAATCATCAATGCAGAGTCTTTTCATCCAAATGTGCTGAATCTGCCTTATCAATTTTATAACGATGATGATATCGATCATCGAGTGGTTTATGTCGAAGCGTCTCGTGGTTGCCCGTTCAAATGTGAGTTTTGTCTATCTTCTTTGGATAAAACGGCCCAGGCTTTTGATATCGATTTATTTCTGCAGGAGATGGACAAACTTTATCAGCGTGGTGTGCGACATTTCAAGTTTGTAGATCGTACTTTTAATCTAAATATTAAAATCAGCGAGCGAATTCTTCAGTTTTTTCTCGACCGGCTCGATGACAATCTGTTTCTGCATTTTGAATTGATTCCCGACCGTTTGCCAGAAGCGTTAAAAACGCTGATTAGTCAGTTTCCACAAGGCAGTCTGCAATTTGAGATTGGTATCCAGAGTTTTAACCCAGAAGTGCAAAAAATCATCAGTCGCAAACAAAAACATCAGCAAAGCTGTGACAATATTCGTTGGTTACGTGAGTTTAGCAGCGCACATTTACATACCGATCTTATTGCTGGATTGCCCGGAGAAGATTTAAAAAGTTTTGCAGAGGGCTTTGATTTGCTGATCTCGCTGCAGCCACAGGAAATTCAGTTAGGCATTTTGAAGCGCTTAAGGGGTACGCCAATTATTCGACACAATGAACAATTTTGCATGAATTACAATCCTAATGCGCCTTACAATATTCTTAGCACCAGGGACATGGGTTTCGATACCCTGCAACGTCTCAATCGGTTTGCGCGCTATTGGGATATGTTTGCTAACTCAGGACGATTTCGCGCGAGTTTGCCATTTTTACTGGCAGAACAACCATTTGACCGATTTCTTCAATTCAGCGACTGGCTTTATAAAAACAGTAGACAAACCCATAAAATTAGCCTGGAGAACCTGTTTCGTTACCTGCACCAATATTTGCTGCAGTGTAAACAGGGTTCAGGTTTTGTTGCGTTGTTACAAAAAGATTTTAGCCAATGCGGTATAAAAGGACGTTTTGAACAGAAGGTACAGGGAATCAGGCTAGTCAGTCTGGATAAATCGTCAACCTGTGCGAAGCGTCAGCAGAGACATTTATCCTAGAAAAATCAGTTGAATCACAGTAGGTTCAACTGATTTTTTTAGGTTTATAATAGCGCAACGGTTTTGCGCAGCTCCTGTTGTATCTGCTTTTTACCCAGCGATAAATTGGACCGTGAAATATCTCGCCAGATTTTATTCTGAATGGTTTTTTCAACCAGCCACTGCAAACTCTCTGCATCTACCTTGTTTTTCTCGTGTCGTTTGGCAGCAATTGCTTTCATCACGTAGGTTTGTAAAGATGCGAAAGCCAGGTCAAAACCTCTATGGCCATTGGTAAAGGCGAATATCTCTTCTCTATCGAGTTTGGTCTGTCGAGCGGTAAACTGGCAAAATTCAATCAGTGCGATGACATCCAGATAACTCATGTCCTTCAAAAACGCGGTAAACCAGATGGGCAGATACCGATTGAGCTTTTGTCTGAGACTTTTAATATCATTTTCAATCGCTTTAGTAAAACCTTTAATGACGACCAGCGAATGCGCACCTGAAGATTTGCCACGACCAAAACCGATGTGAATAGCCTGAAATTTTTGTTGTTGCCAAAAATCGGCAATCTCGGCATCAAATGCAAAACTAGAACCGAGATAATCGACTTTAACCTTGCGTGAATAATCTTCAGCCGCCTGAATTAACCGACTACCCAGCCCTTGACGGCGGAAACTATGCGCTACGGCGATGCGTTGAATTCGTAGCCCGCTATAACAGGCAAAATGTCGAATACCAGCCTGAGCAGCGATCATTTGCGCCATTAAGTGCCCACGTGGACGACGCTTGCCGAGGAATATGGACTCACTCATGTTCGGTTCAAGATCGCCTTCTTTAGTTAGTACCAGGACACCGACAAGTTGCCCTGATTCCTGTGCTGTGATGATATTCTGACGATCATTTTCCATCAGCATTCTCAAATCTGACGGCCTGGTTCGATAATGCGCCGTGGTCATAAGTTGATAAATATCTTTCACCAGTAAAATATCCTGGCTGATTTCCAATGCCGACTGGATCTTGATCTCGATCTGTTCAGAATCCAGAGTTCGAGTAACATCTACAGAGGATTCTTCTTTAAGAAAAAGAATTTGATTGAAAAAATGTTCGAGCACGTCCTTTTCAGTCCAGCGCACTGGCTGGTTGAGCTGAATATCACAATAATACTGGTCGTTAAATTGCTCTTTTAGTTTGATCAAAAAGCCCTGACCGGTACCTTCATAACCACCAGTCGTGGTTGCCATGATGATCTTTTTATATCGCTTAATGAGCTGCTGAAGCTGCGCCAAAGGCAACATTGCGGCTTCATCTATAATCAGCAAGTCAACCGGTGGGTTGCTTTGCAATAATTCATCTGGTGCAATAAATTCAAATCGGTAGGGTTTGATTGCGTTTTTTTGCATCTCAGCGTAGAGGATTGAAGCGGTCAATTGAGAAGCCGCTGTAATCACAATTTTACATTTATTAACATACTGTCGTGCAAACAGGCCTAGACAGGTACTTTTACCCCGGCCACGATCTGCGGTGATAAAAGCAATACTACGATTTTTATCGTGAAGCCAGCTATGGCATAGATCGACAGCAAATTCCTGTTCATGGGTAAATCCTTTTTCAATCGATGTCACCGCTGAGAACTTAAAATCAGGATGGGCGGGCAGTTCTGCATCTTGAGTTATGGTCAATCCTGCTGTATTTGACTGACTAATGCTGTCAAAAAAATAGTCGATAAAGGTAAATTGCTGGTGAGGATTACCAGGATCGTGCCAGTACTTGAACTGGTCATTTATCTGTGCCCAGAATTTTGTGGGCGGTGAGATTAATAACAGAATACCGCCATATTTAACTAATCCTGAAGCAATGCAGATCAGGTCCGGGTTGAGTCCGTTAAAACAGTCGACAATGACCAGTTTCGCTTCGCGTCCCAGTAAACTGTCTACTTTTTGCAACGCCAGGCTGCCCAGTTCGGGCAGTCGATTAGATAGTATAAAATGACTCGTTGCAGGTCGAATGAAATGAGTCAAATTCTGGTCGCACCAATTTTGTTCGCCCTGTAGCGAAACTACTACACGCTGATTGCTGGCCAGGAGCCGGCTACTGAGTTGCGAAATCCATCCCGACAGTGAATCAGCCTGATTGATTCTGTTTGATTGTCGAAACATATTTTTATTGTAAAAATTTTATAAGGAAAAGCTGTTTTTATTCTTATTAAAAAGATAATAACACGGCGAAGTCTGATGAGATATTAAATCAATACAATGTTGTTGGAGTACTAACCAATATCCAATAAAATAGACTGCACCTGCAAATATTTTTCACGCGTCTTTTCGATGATTTCTGCCGGCAATTTGGGGCCGGGATTGGTTTTATCCCAGTCGAGCGTTTCCAGATAATCTCGCACAAATTGTTTGTCGAAACTTGGCGGACTGACGCCGACTTGATAGGAATCTACTGGCCAGAAGCGAGAAGAATCTGGCGTCAGGATCTCATCGATCAAGACTAGCTTGCCCTGTTCGTCAGTACCAAATTCGAATTTAGTATCAGCAATAATAATGCCGCGGGTCAGGGCGTATTCGGCGGCCATGGTATAAAGTTGCAAGCTGACCTGTCTCACCTGGTTTGCCAGGTCTTTACCAATCAGATCAACCGATTGTTGAAAGGTAATATTAATATCATGATCACCAATACTGGCTTTACTCGATGGGGTAAAAATAGGTTGATCCAGTTTTTCTGCCTGTTGAAGTCCTGCGGGTAGTGAAATACCACAGATCTCACCGCTGTTTTGATAATCCTTCCATCCTGATCCAATTATGTATCCTCGAACAATGGCTTCGACTGGCAAAGTTTTCAGCTTTTTGACTATTATTGAACGGCTGGCGAACTTTTTATAATCGCCAGTTGAAACGTAATTTTTTAAATCCAGTGCTGAAATGTGGTTCTGAATCAGATCACTGGAACGGTCAAACCAGAAGTTTGAGATTGAAGTCAGAATTTTACCCTTTTGCGGAATTGGGTCGGGCAGTACTACGTCAAATGCAGATAGTCGATCAGTCGTGACGATTAGCATATGGTATTCATCAATATGATAAATATCGCGGATCTTGCCGCTGGCTATCATTTCCAAATTGTCGATATGGCTGGTGTGGATTGCGGATGTCATGTTTACCCATGCTAATGCGAATTCGGCGCGAAATTTTAACATAAGCAATAAATTTTGATACTAGTGGCCTATTGGGCGTAGAATGCGCGGTTTTCTCAATAATTCTTGTCGCAATTCTAATTGTGATATTAGGAGGATGTTGACATGGCTGATGCGAAAGTAGCTGTGGTAATGGGTAGCGATAGTGATTGGCCGGTGATGCAGCATACGGTTGCGCAGCTGGAAAAATTCAATGTGGTGTGTGAGGCGCGAGTGATATCGGCCCATCGCACACCGGATTTACTGGCTGAATTTGGACAATCAGCCAGAGATAATGGTTTCGCCTGTATTATTGCAGGCGCGGGCGGTGCTGCACACCTTCCGGGGATGCTCGCTGCATTTACAACTATTCCTGTACTCGGAGTTCCCATTCCTTCCGAACACTTAAGAGGGCAGGATTCGCTGTTATCTATTGTGCAAATGCCTAAAGGTGTGCCGGTTGCTACTTTTGCTATCGGTAAGGCAGGTGCGATTAATGCCGGCTTATTTGCAGTTTCACTGTTATCGATGAATGATCGAAATTATTCAGAACAGCTAGACGATTTTCGTTTGCAACAGCAGCAAGCTGTCTTCGCCATGACTTTACCGCCAGAAAAATAAATGCCAGATAAAATACCAGTGCCTCAAACAATCCTGCCTGGTGAAACTCTGGGCATGCTTGGTGGTGGTCAATTAGGGCGAATGTTTGTTGTTGCTGCTCGCTCTATGGGTTATGAGGTCATTGTGCTTGACCCCGATCCTGACAGCCCGGCGGGCAGTATGGCGACCGAACATCTGGAGGCTAATTTTAATGATAAGGAATCTCTGGATTATCTAGCCAGTCAGTGCCGTGTCATATCTACAGAGTTTGAAAATATACCGGCAGAAAACTTGGAATACCTGGCGCAAAGTCGACCGGTCCACCCTTCTGCTGAAGTTATCCGGATTGCGCAAAATCGGATCAAAGAGAAAAACTTTATTCGTGACCTTGGGCTGAATACTGTTGATTTTGTAGCCATTGAATCTGAGCAGGATCTGGCTGAACTGTATGATTTCGATTTTCCAGCAATTATGAAAACTGCAACACTTGGTTATGATGGTAAAGGCCAGGTTGTCTGCCACTCAGCAACTGATGTAAAAAATGCATTTAATGGTTTGAAACAGGTTAGCTGCGTATTGGAGAAAAAAATAGATCTGGCACTTGAAGTTTCTGTTGTACTAAGCCGAAATCAAATAGGTGAGATTAACTGTTTTCCAATTGCAGAAAATACGCATTTGAATGGTATTCTGGACACTTCAATTGTACCTGCCCGTCTTAATCAAAAAATGTCCGATCAAGTAATTGAGGCTGCCAAAAAAATTGCTCATGGCCTCGATTATGTTGGAGTGATGGCCGTTGAATTTTTTGTATCAACAGATGAACAAATTTTAATCAATGAAATTGCACCGCGCCCGCATAATTCTGGACACTACACGTTGGATGCCTGCCGGGTATCACAATTTGAGCAACAGGTTCGAGCCATCTGTAATTTACCTTCAGGAAATTGTAACTTGCAAACCCCAGTTGTTATGTGGAATATTCTGGGTGATCTTTGGCCTGAAAATGACAGCCCTAACTGGGAGAAACTACTTTTTGATGGCAATGCTAAATTATATCTTTATGGCAAGAAACAAGCCCGACTCGGACGTAAAATGGGGCATGTTAATTTCCTGGCTGAGAATGTCGCAGCAGCACAAAATAAACTTAAGTTATACCTGAATCAGTTAGACTGATTAATTTTTGTAATCAAAATAGAATTGCGTTATAAGTATATAAATGGGTTCATCCATCGTGTTTGAAAATAGTACGCTTAAATTGACAAGTAAAATATAGCGTTGTTTTAATAACAGTCAAAATATTCTATCGAAGGAGATATGAAGATGAAGAATTTATTAATTGCAACAAGTATTACCGTTGTTTTGACATTGGCATCAACCGCATATGCTCAGTGGGGCAGCCCCTGGGGAGCAAATAACGGGGGACAAAATAATTATGGTAATAACAATAATTGGGGCAGAGCACCCTGGGGAGGCAATAATAGTTGGAGTCCCTGGGGTGGTGGCAATAATAACTGGGGAAGCGCCCCCTGGGGTGGCAATAATAGCTTTGGGCCCTGGAATGGTAATAACAACTGGAACGGCATGGGTAACTACAATGGATATGGTTCAGGTGTTGGTCGTGGACAGGGTGCAGGTAATGCCGATGGTTCATTTGATTTTAATATGAGTGGCCGTGGTTCTGGTAGAGGCAATATGGACGGCAACTACGATGGTAACTGGAGTGGTTATGGTTCCGGTAACAACGACTGGCGTGGAAGAGGATATGGTTCCGGTGGTGGAAACAACTATGGTTATGGTAGTAATCCCTATCGCGGCGGTACTCCCTATCCCTATACGCCTGCGCCGGTTGATCCTCCTAAGGCCGAAAATTAAAAGTAACTACATGTGCTGAGTAGCTACAATTAAAGAATGTTTCAGGACATTTTTGATAGGGCAGCCTGGCTGCCCTTCTTTAGTGGCTGTTTGACTGGGGCAAAACAGAGCCTCTTGCAAAACTCGTGAGCAGCGATCTGCTGCGCCACATTCCTCCTGTTTTCATCCAGAATTTCGATGCGTAGCGCAACTATGCACCTCATACTGGCTAAAAACAGGAGAAATGTGACTTTACACCTCATCAACTTCCAAAATTTGCAAGAGGCTCAGTATCAAATTTGTTTTACAGCCTTGGCGACAGTGTAAACTTTGCCTTGTTTAAGTTTTTTGTAGTTGCCAAAAACTTCGAAAAAGCTTCGTTTGAAAAATTTCCGCAGACCTGTAATGGTAACAATATAAAATGACCCGCCTGGCTTAAGATATCGCAGGGCGTCGAATAGATAAATATATAACATTTCTTTGCCAACTTTGGCCGGTATATTGGAAACAATCAGGTCGAATTGAATATCTGGAACCTGATTGAAGCCATTACTCAAAATACACTTAGCATTATCGATTTGATTAATCAGCCGATTTTTTTCTGAGTATTCAACCGCGACAAAATCTTTATCGATTAATAATGTATTTCCCTGGTTTGCGACTCTGGCTATGCTTAAGCCCAGAATCCCGTAACCACAACCTAAATCAAGGCAATCATCTGTCGGTTTAATTGACAGGTAATCAAGTAGCATTTGAGAGCCCTGGTCAATGGTTTTGGGAGAAAACAGTCCCCAGGTAGTTTTGAATGTCATAGTTTGTTCAAACTGCACAGTTTTAAGGACCAGATCCTCACGTATTTTTCGATTGTACTTTTCAAAATCAGGCATGACGCTAGTACTCCTGCAGCATTATAATTTCGGGTTCAGTTATTGTTCAGTAAAATTTGCTAAGCTTTACAAATATCCTGCGGTTTGCAAGAATGCGCGGCTGTTTTTTTGCATTTTTGCCGTGCTGGGCTTTATACCATCTGTCGAGGGGATTAGATTCATGAAAGTTACTGCTTTAATTGTTTTGGCATCTACACTCATTATTTCTGGATCCGCAGTAGCTGATGCTGCAGCAGGTAAATCGGCCTATGCTGCAAAAGGCTGTATTGGTTGTCATGGTGCTGGTGGTAAAAGCGTCGCGCCAGCATACCCTTCACTAGTCGGAAATAGTGTTGATTTCATTGCTAAAAACCTCACAGATTTCAAAAGCGGTACGCGAAAAAATCCAACAATGAACGCTATGGCTGCTGGTTTGTCTGATGCGGATATCGCCAACATCGCAGCGTATATTGGCAGCTTGTAAACCAGGCCAGAATATTTTAACTAAGCTGACAATCGTCGGCTTTTTTACATCTGCAAATCATGAGCCACTTGCAAAATTCGGGAGTGGATGAGCTGCAAAGCCATGTTTCTCCTGTTTTTAGCCAGAATGAGCTGCATAGTTGCGCTACGCATCGAAATTCTGGATGAAAACAGGGGGAATATGGTGCAGCAGATCGCCGCTCACGAGTTTTGCAAGAGGCTCTCATTACAAATAGAACTTACCCGCAGTTGCTATCGCGATAGTGACAACACCAAGCAATACATTTGTCCCAACCAGTAGTCGAATTTGATTTAAACTCTTAGCCGCAGCGGGGATATCTTTGTTATCCAGAGATTTCTTCAATCGATTGAAAGGCGCAAAATTGACATGCAGAAAAATCAATATCATGGCTATAGCCAGATAAGTCATGACTTTAACGTTGGCTGGCGCTAGTTCAAAACCACCGTAACTGATATTCATCATCAATATTCCTGTCACTGGCAGCAATACAATACAAACCCAAACCCATGGGAAAAAACGAGAAAAAATGCCGCGCCAATGTTTCAAGCGTACAGGTGGTTCTAGTTGGGTTGCCGATTCTGGCCGCAAAATCATATAAGCGAAGAACATACCACCGACCCAGATCGACACAGCTAATAAATGTAAAGTTAAATAAATACCCATAATACTTTCTAGAAAAAAGGCCAACATTGTAATTCTTTTCCACGGATTTGACAGCGCTCAACCAAATCGGCTGAAATACTTTTCACTATAGTGTACATTCCCGTCTCATTTTTTTTCGAAAATAGAGGCAATCCTATGTCCAATAATCTTATTGCTCCTTCCATACTTGCAGCAAATTTTGC
>Ga0256847_1000621_pt1 | contig 21434 bp, 24 predicted proteins | sample TeddybearmetaG_FD_189099 | JGI IMG/M metagenome (GOLD analysis project Ga0256847, IMG submission 189099) | Hydrothermal vent microbial communities from East Pacific Rise, Pacific Ocean - Teddybear | ecosystem: Environmental > Aquatic > Marine > Hydrothermal vents | place: Pacific Ocean: East... | reverse complement strand
AGATCAACGTGAAGAAAATGCCTCACGATGGAAAATATGGAAAACTGAAAAAGCAAAACGTTTATTGGAAACATCTGAAAATGGTATTAGTTCGATTGCTGTTTTTGAAACGATGAATAAATTGACACCCAAAGATGCTGTTATGTGTGTTGATGTTGGAAACAATGCATACTCTTTTGGACGTTATTTCGAACCTACAAATCAAGATTTTTTAATGTCAGGTTATTTGGGTTCTATAGGTTTTGCATTGCCTGCAGCTATAGGTGCTTGGGCAGCTGTGGGAAATACACGTCTGGTTATAGCAGTTGCTGGTGACGGAGGTGTTTGTCAATATTTAGCAGAAATTACAACATTAGTAAAATACAAAATGCCTGTAAAATTGATTATTTTGAATAATCATGAACTTGGAAAAATTTCAAAAGAGCAGCGTGCAGGTGAATTTGATGTTTGGAAAACCTCATTATCAAATCCTAATTTTGCTGAATTTGCATTATCATGTGGTGCTTGGGGAAAACGAGTTGAAAATCAAGAAGAATTAGAAAATGCAATGGAGGAATTATATGAACAACCAAATGCAGGAATATTAGAAATTATGACGGATGTTAATTTAATATAGGGTCTCGATACAAAATTCTTTTACAAAGAATTCCACTCGACTTGACAATAATAAAGTAATGTCACTTCAAGTGATTTTTTGTTAGATTAAACGTAGTCGAAATCAAAGAAAATTGTATCGAGAAGTAAACAAAATTTATGATTATAGTTATTAATATATTTTTAGGAGTCTTAGGAGTTTATTTTTTAATTGGTTTACTCTTTGGAATATATTTCCTAATTAAAGGAGCTGTGAAAATTGACCCTTTAATGGCAGCTAGTAAAAAGAAAGTACGCTTCTTACTCTTTCCGGGAGTTGTAGCAACTTGGCCATTTTTAATATCAAAATTGTTTAATTCTAACGCAATTTAATTATGACTTCTGGACAGCGCAAAGCACATAAATATATTTGGTTGTTAATCGCAATTGGTATTCCAGCACTTATTGTATTTTCAATAAAGGATTTAGATGTGTTTTCATCAAAAAGTGATTCAATATCAAAGGTTGAAGCAACCAAAAGTAATGTTATAAAAATTGCTGAAAATGAATTAATAAAGGCTTCACTTATCAAAATGGATTCTACCTATTCCATTGAAGTGATATTAAAATCAACTTTAAAAAACCCTTCTTCTTTGGTGTATGAATTATATAAAAATGATGAAAAAGGAGAACTCATTGGGCAACTTACAACAGTTGGCATTTATAATTTTGAATTAAAACAATCATTAAAAGGCATCATTATTTATGACGCTTTAAAAGAAACACTTATCAGTAAATTAGAATTTTAATGGGACTGGATTATCAATTAGTTTTGTGGAATAAACATAAGAAAACTTATGATAAAGTGATTGTGTTTAGTATGTTGTTATACGTAATTTTATTTGCTGTTGTCACTTTAGTTTTTAATTCTGAAACCAGTATTGAAACCTTAATTATTAGAGCTTTTGGCTCATTAGCCATTATCATGTTACACATTATTTTAGCGATTGGCCCTTTAAGCAGATTGAACACACGTTTTCTACCAATTCTTTACAACCGAAGACATTTAGGTGTGAGCATGTTTATTGCTGTATTAATTCATGGTGGATTTTCCATCTTTCAATTTCATGCATTGGGTGATGTAAATCCCATATATTCCATTTTTACATCTAATATGGATTATGGTTCATTGACTAATTTTCCGTTTCAAGTATTAGGTTTTTTAGCCTTATTAATTTTATTTACTATGGCTTCAACAAGTCATGATTTTTTTCTTGCAAATTTATCAGCAAAGACTTGGAAACGATTGCACATGATGGTTTATGTGGCTTATACTTTAATTATTGCGCATGTATTTTTAGGTGCTTTTCAACAAGAAACCTCACCATTCACTATTGGTATTTTAATTATTGGGTTTATTTCGATTAGTGGTTTACATATTGTAACTGCTTTTAAAGAAAGTAAAATTGATAACACCAAAGTGAAAAAAGGTACTGAGGGATGGTTAAAGGTTTGTGAGATTGAAGAAATTGAAGAAACCAGAGCCAAAATTTTTACCATTAAAAATGAGCGTGTTGCCATTTTTAAATATGGCGGAAAATTATCTGCAATTCATAATGTATGTAAACATCAAGGAGGTCCTTTAGGTGAAGGAAAAATTATTGATGGTTGTATTACTTGCCCTTGGCATGGCTATCAATATTTACCGTATAATGGACAATCACCTCCTCCATTTACCGAAAAAGTAGCAACTTATGAGTTAAAACTCGACGGAAAAATTGTTTATATCAATCCAAAAGCATTTGAAGAAGGTAAAGCAGTAGAGCCTTGTTATATAATTTAAAAAACTCCCGCTTTCTCGGGCAATAATTATGAAAAAGAATGATGAATTTTATGTCTCTTATATAGAAGGCAGTTTAGGCACAAAAACAAAAAAAACCTTAAAACGTTTTGCTATAACTTCTGTTTTGCTAATCGTGGTTTTCTCCCTCGTTTTTAGCTTTTCTCAAAAACCGTTTAAGAATAGCACGTTTGAATTGACCAGTACCACAAAAATTACAGGAACGTTTCATGAAAACCCATATCCCATGCTGCGTGTAGAAGTAGCGGATAATACTTTTAAAAACATCTTGCTCCTAGGTTTTGGAAAATCTAGTGCGAATCCTTTTTTAGAAAAATTACAAAATAAAGTCAACGATTTAAACGGAAAAACAGTAAGTATAGAAGGCAATCTCATTTACTACAACGGAAAAACATTACTGCAAATTACTGATGATGAAAAAATTATTTTAGAAAACAATACCTCCACAACTAAATTGCCTCAAAAAAATGAGATAAGTGAAATAACCTTAGAGGGCGAAATTATCGATCCAAAATGTTATTTCGGTGTTATGAAACCTGGAAATGGTAAAATTCATAGAAGTTGTGCTGTACGCTGTATATCAGGAGGTATTCCTCCAGTTTTAGCGACTACAGATAAAAATAATATTACTAAATATTTTTTGATTACCGATGATAATGGAAAAGCAATTCATGAAGATATACTTCCATTTATTGGTAAACCTTCTAAACTTAAAGGAGTTGTTGAGCAACTAGAAGATTGGTATTTTTTAAAGATCAATACTAAAGATATTCATATCATTGCTCAAACATCTAATATCTATTAACAAAAAAATGCGAACTTCTCAGTTCACATTTTTTATTCTTTCATTTGAAAACATCTATTCTTCGTGATTCGCAATTAAATTATCAACTTCATCTCCTTCTAATGTTTCAACTGTTACTTCTTTTTTACCATCAACTTCAGTAGTGGTAATAACGGTTGCATTTTTCTCACCATTTTCTTTCTTTACCAAGACTTTCATTTCTTTGGTCTCATTATTTTCATGTAATTCTATTGTTGTCGTATCATTTGTATCATTGTATGCTGTAACTGTATCTGTACTTAATGCGATACTTGGTGCAATTACCAACGCAACAACTGACATTAATTTTAATAAGATATTTAATGAAGGTCCTGAAGTATCCTTAAACGGATCTCCTACTGTATCACCAACAACTGCGGCCTTATGAACTTCTGTTCCTTTACGACCATCTTCTTCAATTGTTTTCTTAGCATTATCCCATGCACCACCTGCATTCGATTGGAAAATTGCCATCAATACTCCACAAGTTGTTACACCTGCCAATAAACCTCCTAACATTTCAGCACCTCCAATAAATCCTACTGCAACTGGAACTACTATTGCTAATAAACCAGGCAATACCATTTCTTTAATAGATGCTTTTGTTGAAATGTCAATACATTTTCCATAATCGGCAACACCATCTGCTTCATCAAATATTTTTCTGTCTTCTTCTGAAGCCTTAGACATATCTGAATCATATTTACGCATCACTGCTAATGCAGCTTTTAATTGAGGAATTTCTCTAAACTGACGACGAACTTCTTCAATCATTGCCATAGCAGCGCGACCTACAGCATTCATAGACAATGCTGAAAACACAAAAGGTAGCATACCTCCTACTAATAATCCTGCCATAATGTTTGGCTTAGACACATCAATAGAAGTTACATGAGCCGTTTTCATAAAGGCGGCAAATAATGCCAATGCTGTCAATGCTGCAGAAGCAATTGCAAATCCTTTACCAACCGCTGCAGTTGTATTACCTACGGCATCTAATTTATCTGTACGTTCACGTACTTCTTTTGGTAATTCAGCCATTTCCGCAATACCTCCTGCATTATCACAAATAGGTCCGTAAGCATCAACAGCTAATTGGATACCTGTATTTGCTAACATACCAACAGCAGCAATTGCAATACCATATAAACCTGCAAAATGATGAGATACCATAATTGCCGCAGCAATTAATAGAATTGGAATCATTGTTGACATCATACCAACACCCAAACCAGCAATAATATTTGTTGCCGCTCCTGTTTCAGATTGTTTCACTATCGACATTACAGGTTTCTTACCCGTAGCTGTATAATATTCGGTTACTTTACCAACTAACAATCCTGCCACTAAACCTGCAATTGTAGCCCAAAATACACCCATAGCTCCAGAAGGTAATCCTTCAACAGATTCTGGAATTAAAGCATGAATAATAAAATATGAGGCTATGACCATTAATATGGCAGAACCAAACTCACCTATATTCAATGCTGTTTGAGGATTTCCACCATCTTTTACTTTTACAAAAAATGTTCCTAAAATAGACATTACAATTCCAACTGCCGCCAGTACTAATGGTAAATATACAGCTCCTAAACCATCAAATTCTGGTGTTAAAATAAAAGCTCCCAATACCATGGTACCAATAATGGAACCTACATATGATTCGAATAAATCAGCTCCCATTCCTGCAACATCCCCAACATTATCTCCAACATTATCAGCAATAGTAGCCGGGTTTAATGGATGGTCTTCAGGAATTCCTGCTTCTACTTTACCTACTAAATCAGCTCCAACATCGGCCGCTTTGGTATAAATACCACCACCAACACGTGCAAATAGAGCAATTGATGATGCTCCTAATGAGAAACCTGAAAGTACATTCAATACCATTGATAAATTACCTGCTCCAGGCCACATTTCTTGGTAAAGCATAAACAATCCACTCAAGCCTAGAACACCTAATCCTACAACCCCTAATCCCATTACTGCTCCTCCGGCAAAAGCAACTTCTAATGCTCTTCCTAATGAAGTTCTTGCTGCTTGTGTAGTTCTTACATTTGCTTTGGTTGCAACTTTCATTCCTATAAAACCTGCCAATGCTGAACAGATAGCACCTACAACAAATGATACTGCTACCATTCCGTTAGAACCTGTTTCAGAAGCTCCTTTAAAATATAATAAGATTGCTACTGCAACTACAAAGATTCCCAAAACCTTGTATTCTGCTTTTAAAAATGACATTGCTCCTTCTGCAATATTTTTGGCAATTCTTGACATTTTTTCATCGCCTTGTTCTTGTTTTACAACCCAATTGTTTTTAAAAAATACAAATACAAGAGCTAAAACACCAAATACAGGTAAATAATTTACTATTAATTCCATTGTTATACTTCTTTGATTTAATTAATTTTCAGATGCGCAAAAGTAGTAAAATATAGTAGATAAAAAAAACCATCATTAAATATTAAAAATGGTTTAATTACTAGGTCTTAATTAATTATATAGTAAATGTTCTCTTCTTTTTATGTTCACTTGAATCATAACGTTCTGTACAATTCTCCAAAATATCATAGGCTTCATTTAGATTACTCCAATCACCAACGCAAACTTTCTTTTTTTCTAAACCTTTATATACTTGAAAAAAAATTCAATTTCTTTTACTTGATGGGGATTCATATCTGAAATGTCATCTAACTGATTCCGTATAGAATCTGAAATAGGGACACATATTAATTTTTCGTCAGAACCATTCCGTCATCAAATTCACTAAACTTTTCAAAATATAATCTTAGTCATCAATTATTTACTTTCTTATAATTGTCATCCCAATTTTTTACTTTGGGTTCTCCTAACTTTCCGATAGATTTTGCAACTAACATAGAAACAGTAGCGTCTCCAGTAACATTAACAATAGTTCTGCACATATCCAGAGGTCTGTCCACTGCAAATATCAAAGCTAATCCCGCTTCTGGGATACCTGCATAACCCAAAACACCTACTAACATAACCATACCTGCACCTGGAACAGCAGCTGAATATCTAATTAGCAATACATTGATTGATAAAAATGATGCTATAGTAATAGAGAATCCTACATATCCTAATGCCTATAGCTTATTTGAAAGTTTAAAAGCCAACATATATCCCATAAATATTGATAGTGAAGGGATTTCTGTTAAGAAGATAGAGTGTGAAAAACCTAAGTTTATTTATACTACTCCATCTAATCAATATCCATCTGGTGTAAAGATGAGTATGAAAAGAAGGTTGGAATTACTTGCATGGGCTTCGATTAAAAGTACCTATATTATTGAAGACGATTATAATCATGAATTTAGTAATTGGGAAAACCCAATTGCTTCCGTTTTTAGTTTAGATCAGCAAGAACGGACTATATATTTGGTACTTTTAATAAATTATTACATCCTTCCATTCGATTAGGGTATATGATAGTCCCATATCATTTAATAGACGTTATTAGAGCATTATATGAACAATCAAGTCGTTTCGTTTCAACTTCATTACAAAAAACATTAAGTGATTTTATTGAAAAAGATTATTTAAATAAACACTTAAGAAATGTCATTGAAATTTCTGTTGAGCGTAAACAATTATTTTTAGATTGCTTTAATCAAAATTTCAATGATGATATTTCACTTGACTCCAATAATACAGGATTACATTTAATAGGTAAGCTTAACGATAGTAAGAAAGATGTAGAAGTAACAAATTTTTTGAATCAAAATGGAATTATTACACACCCTTTAAGTAAATACTATATTGGGAATAATTATAAAAATGGATTGGTAATGGGTTATTGTTCTGTGAACAATAAATTAATTAAAGAAAATGGTCAAATTATATTACTCTTTTTTAAAGCTCTAAAAACTAAACCCTTAACTTAAAAGCTAAGGGTTTAGTACCTTGGGTGGGAATCGAACCCACACTCCCGAAAGAACTGGATTTTGAATCCAGCGCGTCTACCAATTCCGCCACCAAGGCAAAAATTAAATTGGGTTGCAAATCTAAAAAATATTTTTTGTTATCTCTCATCTTTTACATTTTAACTACATCTTCTCTTTAAATAATTTTTACATTTGCCATTATACTTATAACTATTTAAAAACAACACAACTAAAATCAAAAAATGAAACAAAAAGTACCTAGTCCAAAAATCTTTGCTTGCTCACAATCATTAGAATTGGCTGAAAAAATAGCAAAAGCTTTTGGATCTGAGCTTGGAAAATCTAAAAAGAATATTTTTAGTGATGGTGAATTTCAAGTGTCCTTTGAAGAATCTATAAGAGGAAGGCGCATCTTTATTATCGGATCTACTTTTCCTTCTTCTGACAATCTAATGGAAATGTTATTGATGATTGATGCTGCAAAACGCGCATCTGCAAGGCATATTACTGCTGTCATTCCTTATTTCGGATGGGCAAGACAAGACAGAAAAGACAAACCTAGAGTACCCATAGCTGCAAAAATGGTTGCTAATTTATTACAAGCTGCTGGTGCAACTAGAATTGTTACTATGGATCTTCATGCAGATCAAATTCAAGGTTTTTTTGAAAAACCAGTTGACCATTTGTATGCTTCAACTATTTTTTTACCAAATATCAAGGAATTAAATTTAAACAATATCACAATAGCTTCTCCAGATATGGGAGGTTCAAAAAGAGCTTACGCATATTCTAAATTTCTAGAAAGTGAAGTAGTTATTTGTTATAAACAACGTAAAAAAGCCAATGTCATCTCTCATATGGAATTGATTGGTAATGTAAATGGCAGAAATGTAATTATTGTTGATGACATGGTAGATACTGCTGGAACTCTTACGAAAGCTGCCGATTTGATGATGGAAAAAGGAGCGCTAAGTGTTCGTGCCATTTGCACACATGGAGTGCTTTCAGGTCAGGCTTATGAGCGTATTGAAAACTCTAAATTACTAGAGTTAATTATAACCGATACAATCCCATTAAAAAAACAAATATCTAAAATAAAAGTTATATCTTGCGCCCCTTTATTTGCTGATGTGATGCATAAAGTTCAAAGTAACCAATCGATCAGTGATCAATTTTTAATGTAAATAAATTTAAGAAAAAAATGAAATCTATTACAATCAAAGGATCTCAAAGAGAAAGCGTGGGTAAGGTAGCTACCAAAGCTCTACGTAATGCTGGAAAGGTTCCTTGCGTATTATACGGAGGAGACAAATCAATTCACTTTTCAGCAGATGAATTATCGTTCAAAAACTTGGTGTACACTCCAAACGTTTATACTGCAACGATTGAACTAGAAAGTGGTGAAAAATTAAATGCCATTTTACAAGATATTCAGTTCCACCCGGTAACTGATAAAATTTTACATATTGACTTTTATCAATTATTTGATGATAAAGAAATTTCTATGAATATTCCGGTAAAACTACTCGGTAATGCCCCTGGTGTTATCAATGGTGGGGTATTGCGTTTTCCTAATCGACACTTAAGAGTTAAAGCTTTACCTGCTGATCTACCAGATTTTATCAATGCAGATATCTCTGAATTAAAAATTGGAGATAAAATATTTGTTGAAGATGTAAAAAACGATTCGTATTCAATTTTACATTCTGACCAAATGGTTGTTGCTCAGGTAAGAATGGCACGTGCTGCAATAGTAGATGAAGTTGAAGAAGAGGAAGGTGAAGAAGGAGTTGAAGGTGAAGAGGGAACTACTGAAGGTGGTGATAAACCAGCTGAAGGTGGCGATAAAGCTTCTGGAACCGAAGGCGATTCTAAAGAATAATTATCCTTTATAAAATTTATTAAAAAGAGCTTCGCTTTCGCGAAGCTTTTTTTTATTTTTACCTAATGAACTTTTTTTCTCAATTAAAATCTTTTTTTAGTTTTCAAAAAGATACTACTGATGTTATGAAAAAATATTTAATAGTTGGGCTCGGAAATATTGGAGCAGAATATGATAATACTAGGCACAATATCGGGTTCAAAATTTTAGATGAATTAGCTCGTAAAGAAAATATAACTTTTGAAAATCAAAAATTAGGAGCTATTACAAAATTCAGATTTAAAGGCAGAACATTTATCTTGCTGAAACCTTCTACCTATATGAATTTGAGTGGTAAGGCTGTAAAATACTGGCAGACAAAAGAAAAAATTGGATTAGAAAACACACTCATTATTTGTGATGATTTGAATATTTCTTTCGGAACTATCCGCCTAAAAGCGAAAGGAAGTGATGGAGGCCATAATGGATTGAAAGATATTAATATAGTTTTGAATACGCAAAACTATCCTCGGTTTAGATTTGGTGTCAGTGATGAATTTAAAAAAGGAAAACAAATTGATTATGTATTAGGAAAATGGAATGATGGTGAAAACTCAAAACTTCCTGAAAGGTTGGATAAAGCTTGTGCTCTTATTAAATCTTTCGGAACTTCGGGATTAGCAAATACCATGAGCGAATTTAATGGAAAATAAGAATAAATTCCAAAAATTTAATCATACCCGAAACTGTACCTTTATTCTACCGTAACCGATTTTGCTAAGTTTCTTGGCTGATCTACATTACAACCTCGCATTACTGCAATATAATAAGATAATAACTGTAAAGGAATTGTTGTTAAAAGAGGTGTTAAAGCCTCTTCAGTATCTGGAATCTCAATTACATGATCTGCAATTTCTTTAACTACAGTATCTCCTTCAGTTACTATTGCAATAATTTTTCCTTGTCTAGATTTAATTTCTTGAATATTACTAACTACTTTATCATAATGACCTTTATTGGTTGCAATTACAACTATGGGCATTCTATCATCAATTAATGCAATTGGACCATGCTTCATTTCTGCAGCAGGATAACCCTCTGCATGAATATAAGAAATCTCTTTTAGTTTTAAAGCTCCTTCTAAGGCAACAGGGAAGTTAAAGCCTCTTCCTAAGTACAAGAAGTTGGTTGATAATAAATACTTTCTTGCAATTTCTTCAACTTTCGAATCAATCTCTAATAGTTTCTCTACTTTACTTGGTATGAGTTCCATTTCATGTAAATACATTCTAAAGTTACTACTAGACATGGTTCCTTTTGCTCTTGCTAATCGTAAAGCTATTAAAGTTAATACTGTAATTTGAGTTGTAAAAGCCTTTGTTGAAGCTACACCAATTTCTGGACCAGCATGTGTATAAGCTCCTGCATCTGTCTCTCTAGCAATTGAAGATCCAACTACATTACAAACCCCAAAAACAAAAGCACCTTTTGATTTCGCCAATTTAATAGCCGCCAAGGTATCTGCTGTTTCACCAGATTGAGAAATTGCAATAACAATATCTTTTTCTGTAATAATTGGATTTCTATATCTAAATTCAGAGGCATATTCAACTTCAACAGGAATTCTTACAAACTCTTCAAATATATATTCAGCTACAAGACCTGCATGCCAAGATGTTCCACACGCAACAATAATAATACGTTCAGCATTTAAAAAACGCTTCATATTATCTTCTACCCCTGCCATTTTTATGATGGCTTCTTCTCTTAATAGCCTCCCTCTAAACGTATCTATAATGGCTCTTGGCTGCTCATGAATTTCTTTAAGCATAAAATGTTCGTAGCCTCCTTTTTCAATCTGTTCAAGGTTCATTTGTAGCTCTTGAATATCTGCATCAACTATAGAATCATCATGAATTTTTCGAATTTCAATGTCTCTTCCTACTTTTATAATTGCCATTTCTTCATCTTCAAGATAAATAGCATCTTTTGTATATTCAAGAAAAGGAGATGCGTCTGAAGCTATAAAAAATTCACTATTATCTTTACCTATTCCAATAGCAATTGGACTCCCTAATTTAGCTACAACAATTTCATCTGGTTTTTCTATATCGAAAACTGCAATTGCATAAGCACCAACTACTTCATTGAGTGCAATTTGAACTGCTTTACCCAATTTTACATTGTTTGTACTTTTTACCTCTTCAATTAAATTGATAAGTACTTCTGTATCGGTATCACTATTAAAAGTGTAGCCTCTGTTAGTTAATTCTTTTTTTATGGTATCATAATTCTCAATGATTCCGTTATGAACTATTACTAAATTTCCTGATTGTGAAGTATGAGGATGAGAATTTACATCATTTGGAATCCCATGTGTTGCCCAACGTGTATGACCAATACCTAAATTTCCTTTTATAGAAATTTCTTTTTCAACTCTTTCTAATAAATCACTTACCTTTCCTTTAGTTTTAGATAGTTGTATACCCTTACCGTCATAAAGAACAATCCCCGCACTATCGTAACCTCTATATTCCAAACGTTGCAATCCGTTAATAATAATTGGATATGCATCTCTAAACCCTATATAACCTGTAATACCACACATAGCAATTGTTTTTGGTTTTTATTCGTTATTAATTGTATAGAAAATTTCTAGTTTTAATCTTTTAGCGTAATCAGAATTCATTTCATCTATATTATTCCCTTTTAATACCACTCCTTTAGCTATCCAACTAAAATCTTTTATGATTGTGTCTGTGATACCTAAAAGAAAATTTGGATTGTCTGTTAAATGAAATACTTTCAAACCAAATCTCTCAAGAGCAATTGGTTCTTCACTTTTTAATACCTCAGAAATATAATCTGTTATTCTAAATTTATATTTAATAGGCTTATTGGTATCCTCATCCCTTTCTAAATCTCCTCCAATACCATTAATTTGTGCTTCAGAAAAAACATCTAAAATTTGAGAATTTTCATCAAACCTATATAATAATAGTTTTTCAGGAACATTGGTACTACTAGATTCATCCCAGTAAAGTATCACATTTGCCTCGTTAATCAACCAATTTTTATTCCTTATTTCGTCTAAATCTATTCCTTTGAACAATTCTATAACAGACATTGAGCCACTCGCACCTTGAACATATAACTTCTCCTCTCCATTAGTAGTATTTGGGAAATCAAAAAGATTATTAATATTGACTAATGATTGTGAATAGTCTCTTTTATACTGATTTGATCTGATTCCAAAAATAGGAAAAGCCATCTCTTCTTTTGTTCTAACTGGTACGTCGGTATCATCGGTATCTCCATCTCCATTTAAATCTACATTGATAAGAGATTCACTCGTTAAAACAGTATTTGTATAATATATCGTTATCGTAGCATTAGACATGGCCAATGCCATTAATGAACCATCCGTTCCATCTGCTTCAATAACAATTCCTCTAAAGTGATTAATAAAGTTATCAAAGGTGTCAAATACGCCTGTATTTTCCTGATTAATAAAATTATTTCTAAAGAAAAGTGTGTCTAATGGAATTTTTATTGAAGGTAAGAGGGGTGATTTTTTTATAGTATCTATATCATCAACAGTTGTTGGGTCACTATCGATAAACCTTCGATTGACATACAAAACAGTATCATTTCTATTTGGTTTGAATAAGCTAGAATATAACAATTCTTGTACACTATAATCTTCATTAGAATAATATCTTTTGATTTTGGTTGGGTCCAAAGGATCTAAACTATTCAAAAAAGTTCCTGATTCGTAAACTGAAAGATTATATTCTTTACTTTGATCTCCTATTATTGAGTCTAATTTAAAATCGGGGATACCCGTAGTACTTGTATCCGTTACATAATACGGTATATCTAATATCACTGCGTCAATTGATACATTATCTCCAAAACTGGTTGAACCGGACAATCCCAATTGACTTATAAAAGTAGTTTTTATAAACCCAAAATTATCATCTTTATATACTCCTAGTAAATATTGCGGAACTCCATCTACCCTCGAAGAGTCAATATTTTTATTATAAGCAATGACTTCGAAAACAGTATCTTTTGTAGTAAATTCATTGTTATCAACCAGTCCAATACCAATATTTTCGAAATCTCTTTCACATGCTATTACAGAAAGTAAAATAAGACTCGACAAGCCAATATACTTCAAACTGTTTACAATTTTTTTTGTCATAAACATAAAATTATTTTTTTATTTTTTATAAAACTTTGGTAAGGTAAAAATTGGAATATGCTTCGCCATAATCTTCAACGGATTGATATTCTAATACAGGAATTTGATTATCAATAATATGTTTTTCAATTTCCTTAGGAATATTTTCGCTTCCTTTTATAACAGCATCAGAATTTTCAACAGCAATTTTTAATAGGTTAGTATGATTTGCTTTTGATAGGGAATTTAATTTATCTTCTGATATAGAATCGTATTTTATTTTTTCCACTAAATTGGTACCTATTGTCCCTTTAAAACCATTATTATAAATTGAAGTAACTATTTTACTATCAGAAAATAAAGGGTCATTTTTATAATATTCTCTAAGGTACAATGGTAATAAAGAAGCCATCCATCCATGAACATGAATAATATCTGGCGCCCAATTCAGCTTTTTTACAGTTTCAACTACTCCTTTAGCAAAAAAGATGGCTCTTTCATCATTATCTTTAAATAACTTTCCTTTTTCATCCGTATATAACGCTTTGCGCTTAAAATATTCATCATTATCAATGAAATACACTTGCATTCTTTCTTTAGGAATTGAAGCTACTTTAATAATCAATGGCATGTCCATATCATTGATTATCAAATTCATCCCTGACAAACGAATCACCTCATGTAATTGATGTCTCCGTTCATTAATTACACCAAATCTAGGCATAAAAATGCGCGTTTGAGCCCCATTACTGTGCATTTTTCTAGCCACTTCAAATGAAGTGCTAGCTGTTTCTGTTTCTGGTAAATAAGGAACTACCTCAGAGGATACATACAATATTCTCTTATCTTTCATCCGATCAAATTTTTTATTTTACAGAAAATAAAATTTACTTTACCTCTATAACTGCTAAGCTTTCGCACAAAAAAATTAATCATTTTTGTTATTATCTAAATGATTAATTTTATTTATACTCATTTCATAAACCCATCTATAATTTAGGAATATGCAAAATTACGAATTTTTACTTAGATTTAAACTTTAAATACTAAGTTTACGTCCTTTTAACACTATTATAACATCTACAAAATGAAGGTTTTCTATAAAAATAAATCTTTACAAGAGAATTTAATAAAAATAAATAGAAGTACTTCAATAGGTTTTGTGCCTACCATGGGTGCTTTGCATAAAGGTCATTTATCCTTAATTAAAAAAGCGAAGGCTGAAAATAAAATTATCGTTGTAAGCATTTTTGTGAATCCAACTCAATTTGACAAAAAAGAAGATTTGTCGAATTATCCTAGAACGCTAGAAAAAGATTTGACATTATTAAAAACTGTGAATTGCGAGGTTGTATTTGTGCCTTCTGTAGATGAGATTTATAATGGACGCACAATTGCATCTCATTTTAATTTTGACGGTCTTGAATTTCAAATGGAAGGCAAACACAGAAAAGGGCATTTTGATGGTGTAGGTACAATCGTTAAAAGATTGTTTGAAATTGTAAAGCCACATAAAGCTTATTTTGGTGAAAAAGATTTTCAACAACTTCAAATCATTAAAAAGTTAGTAGAACAACATACAATTCCTATTCAAGTTATAGGTTATGAAATATTTAGAGAAAATGATGGCTTGGCTATGAGTTCTCGTAATGTACGACTTACAGAGCTTCAAAGAAAAGAAGCCTCTTTTATATATAAAATTTTAAAAAAAGCGAAAGTAAAATTTAAAGAAATTTCGATTTCTGAAGTGGTTAAATGGGTTGAAAATGAATTTGAAAAAAATGATGTTTTGGACTTAGAATACTTTGAAATTGCCAATATTAAAAACCTAAAATCAGCTAAAAGAAAAAGAAAAAACTCAACATATAGAGGTTTTATAGCTGCATTTGCAGGAAATATTAGACTCATTGATAATATCGCTTTAAATTAGTTATTTTTGCAGGCTTATTATAACAACTTTTTCAAGTGAATAAAAAAACTAAAAAAATCCTTTTTGTAATACTCCCTATTGCCATAGGTATTGGTTTAATCTGGTATTTTTTAGCACAATTAAGCTCTAAAGATAAAACTGATATTATAAGTTCCTTTAAATCAGCTAATTATTGGTGGGTTTTATTGTCTTTGATTTTCGGAATTTTGGGACATTTATCAAGAGCATATCGTTGGCAATTTATGTTAGAGCCTTTAGGTTATAAACCAAAATTTGCAAATAGTACAATGACGGTTTTAATAGCTTATTTGGTAAACTTAGGCATTCCAAGAGCTGGAGAAATAGCGCGTGCAACAGCAATTTCTAAATATGAAAATATTCCTTTTGAAAAAGCTTTCGGTACTATAGTTGCTGAACGTGTTGCGGATGTAATTATGTTATTTTCAATTATATCAGTTGCATTTGTTTTGCAGGCAGATTTGATAAGTAGTTATATTTTTAAAGAAGGTGACTCTAATAAATTTACAACTATTATTTTCTTGATTTTACTAGGTGCACTAGGATTTCTTGCATTTAAATTATTACAAAAAGCCCAGAAAGGATTTCTATTAAAGGTTAAAATATTTACAAATGGTTTGTTGGAAGGTGTGATTAGTATCTTCAAAATGAAAAAAAAGTGGGCCTTTATTTTCCATACAATATTTATTTGGGTCATGTATGTATTAATGTTTTATGCTGTTACTTTCGCTTTACCTGAAACTACTAACTTGCCATTTGAAGCCATTATTGTTGGTTTTGTTGTTGGTGCATTAAGTATAGCAGTAACGAATGGTGGTTTAGGCACTTTTCCTGTTTTTGTGGCAAGTGCTTTAATTTTATATAATGTTCAAGAAAATCCTGCCAAAGCTTTTGGGTGGATTATGTGGACAGCTCAAACCTTAATGATTATTCTTTTTGGAGGATTGTCGTTTTTCTATTTACCTATTTATAATAGAAATAAAAGCTAGTAAATAATGGCTTCTTATTACAGTAACGGAAAATTATTAATTACAGGCGAATATGTTGTTCTTGACGGAGCGGAGGCACTGGCGTTGCCGACACGGTTTGGACAAAGTCTAACTATTGAAAAAATAAAAGAACCGAAGTTGGTTTGGGAAAGTTATACCAAAACGGATGAACTATGGATTCAGGTAGAATTTGACCTTCCTAAATTAAGGATTATCAGCGCAACTTTTGATGCAGTTGAGGATGGTGGTAATGATTCATTGGCAGAAAGCCTTCAAAATATACTCTTTGAAGCTAAAAAATTGAACCCAATGTTTCTTTCAAATCATCAAGGTTATTATATAAAATCCAAGCTTACATTTTCAAGAAATTGGGGTTTAGGGAGCTCATCTACATTGATAAATAACATAGCTCAATGGGCTCAAGTAGGTGCATTCGAATTACAATTCAATACTTTTGGTGGTAGTGCTTATGATATTGCCTGTGCCCAAAATGATAGTCCTATTTTATATCAATTGGCGCGTCAGAAACCATCTTTTAAAAATGTGAATTTCAATCCGACTTTTAAAAACCAACTTTATTTTGTGCATTTAAATAAAAAACAAAATAGTCGTGAAAGTATTATGACTTATAAGAAATTTAGAGAGAATATAGCTACAGTTGTAGCTCAAATTTCAGAACTAACCCATCAAATCTGCAACTGTACTTCTTTATTAGATTTTGAAAAATCGTTAAACGAACATGAAAGAATTGTCTCAACAATTATTCATCAAGAACCCATTCAAAAACGGTTGTTTTCAGATTATTTTGGGCAAACAAAAAGTTTGGGTGCTTGGGGTGGTGATTTTATATTAGCAACAGGTAATGAAGAAGATACTCCAAACTATTTTAAGCAAAAAGGATTTGAAACTGTAATCTCTTATTCAGATATGATATTATGCAAAAAATAGTCATCATCGGAGGTGGTGCAGCTGGTTTTTTTGCAGCCATCACCTGTGCAGAACATAATCCCGACAATGAGGTAATTATCCTCGAAAGAAGTAGTAAAGTATTACAAAAAGTTAAAGTTTCTGGTGGTGGTAGATGCAATGTTACACATGCATGTTTTACACCTAATGAACTCTGCGAATTTTATCCGAGAGGCAAAAAAGAGTTGTTGGGTCCGTTTCATCAATTTATGACGGGAGATACTATGCAGTGGTTTGAAGAACGGGGTGTCCCTCTTAAAATTGAAGCCGATAATCGTATTTTCCCTCAATCAAATTCATCACAGACAGTCATAGATTGTTTGGTTAATGGCATCCAAAATGCTGGAGTTCAAGTCAAACTAGGTCATAGTGTTGAAGGCATTCAAAAAGACGATAAACAATGGAAGGTTTGTACTAATAAAGGAGATTTTATTGCTGACAAATTATTAATTGCTTCTGGTAGCAATACCAAAGTCTGGGAACTCATCTCAAATCTAGACCATACAATTATTCCTCCAGTACCGTCATTATTTACCTTTAAAATAAGTGATAATCGTATAAAAGAAATTCCCGGTATTTCTGTACCAAACGCAAGCGTTTTTTTACTCGATTCAAAATTTGAAAGTAACGGCCCATTATTAATAACACATTGGGGAATTAGTGGTCCCGCTGTTTTAAAATTATCAGCATTTGGAGCACTTTTTTTGGCTGAAAAAAATTATCAATACTGTGTAAAAGTTAACTGGTTATCAAAGCCACTATCAACCGTACTGAATAAACTAAAAATCTTAAAAAAGGAAAATTCCAAAAAGCAACTCATTTTAAAATCTTTGTTTAAAGACATTCCAAAACGTTTGTGGGAACAATTGGTATTGGCATCAGAAATTAAGCCAGCGCAACGTTGGGCAGATACTTCTAACAAACAATTAGACAATTTAGCCAACCAATTGACCAATGCCACCTTTAATGCCTATGGGAAAACGACTTTTAAAGAAGAGTTTGTCACCGCTGGTGGAATTGATTTAAAAGAAATAAATTTTAAAAGGTTTGAAAGTAAAATACACAACAACCTTTTTTTTGCAGGTGAAGTGTTAAATATTGATGCCGTTACTGGCGGATTTAACTTTCAAAATGCTTGGACTGGTGGTTATATTGCTGGAAAAACTATGGCTTATTCTTAGTCATTCCTTTTAAAAGGAGATTTGTTCAGATAATAATTTAAAACCTGAGTTCAATTAAAAGTTCATCAGTTTAAATATTCTTTGTGCATATGGTGTTAACAACAGGTTATTTTTATCCTGTTTCTATTCCAAATCATTCTACCCTTTGGTAATATCACAATTAAATGGACTAAAGCAAGAAGTATTGATCCTGGAATAATATTTACAGAAATTATTTCCATTATTCCACTTCCAAGTGTATCAGGTACATTTTGAATCAAGGTAATAGTATATTTACTAACGCTAATTTTTGTACCTATTATTAATATAATTGATGCAAAGTGAAATCCATTTGCAAAAAGATGTATTATATATTCCCATTTTGGTAATCCATCCATAAATTGCCTGCTATCTTTTTCAGAATAGGCATCAATTCCTAATATAATAAGATCTAACATTACCAATACTATTCCAATCCAAAAACTAATTTGATTATTATTTATGAATAAAAACCAGATAATCAAAGGAAATAAAATGGCTCTTACGGTATGTGTTTTGTGTTCAAAAATACTTTCTTCTCTATTAAATAATTCATATTTCCAGATGTGCAAATAAAAGCCATCATATGTTGCAAGTATCATAAAAATGACCAAACAAATTGCACTTAAATAAAATAATATTTCCATTTTATTTGTTTTTTGTACTTAAAAAATTTTGATAGAACTTGTAGAAATCTCTTTTAATCTCATCACGAATTCTTCTAAACTCATTATAAATTTCTACTGATGTACCAATAGCATCTGCAGGATCATCAAAACCAACATGCATATGGTTTTTAACGATTCCATTAAATGTTGGACAATTCTCTTTTGCCCCACCACAAACTGTAACTACGTAATCAAATTCATCATTTAAAAAATCATCCAGTCTTTTAGGATAGTTAATGCTTAAATCGATTCCTATTTCACGCATTACAACGATTGCTTTCGGATGCACCTCAGTGCTTGGATTCGTTCCAGCTGAATAGACCTTTAATTTTGAATCGAACGATTTCAAAAACCCTTCTGCCATTTGACTGCGGCAGGAATTTCCTGTACAAAGAATCAGTATTTTCATTGATAAGTTCATTGATTATCATTTCTGCGTAGGCAGGAATCTGTTTTTAAGAGTCTAGATTCCTGTCTACGCAGGAATGACAAACTATTTAAATTTAACAACACCCTGAACCTGAACAACAAGCTTCTTCTGCAGAAGTTTCTTTTACTAAAACTCCGCACTCTTCTTCTGCCTTACAACCTGTTTCATTGGTAAATAATTTTACAATTAAATTATCTGAGCTATTAGTTATTTTCTCAATTGATAAAACTGAGGTATGAAAACTAGCATTACCAAATTCAATCATAGCTTCTGTTTCTAGCCATAAGGGTTTAATACCATCAACACGTTTAAGAATTGCCAAAGCTTTATCAACGGTTAGGTAATACTCTTTACCTACTTCTGATGGGCTTTCCCATATTTGAATATGTGTTTCTTTCCAATTGTTAGTGTTAGCACCACAATCTACTGTTTCAAAACTCACATTTTTAACTTCTGTTAAATGATAATTTGTATCTGCAAATTTATTCTCTGCATACTCAAATAAAAGTGCTCTACTTTTATTCTTTTCTAAAATTGATATAAATTCTTTAACTTTCATTTTTTTGTTTTTAAAGGTTCTGTTTTTTTAAAACGGAATTAAAGCTTCCTCTCTTTGGGAGGATTGAGGTGGGCTTAATCCATTCCTATTATTTTACTTCTTCTTTCTAATATTATATTGTCTCTCCAAATTCCATTTTTCATTTTACCAATTCTCTCTCGATACCCAATTTCTCTAAATCCCAATTTTTTATGCAACTGTATACTCGCTTTATTCTCAGGAAAAATTCCTGATTGTAAAGTCCAAAAGCCTTCCTTTTCACTTCTACCAATTAATTCTTGCAATAGTTTTGTACCGATTCCTTTCCTGCTATAATTGGTATCAACATAAACACTCACCTCTGCAACGCCTCCATAAACACATCTACTAGAAACTGGCGAAAGTGCCGCCCAACCAACAATTACATTTTCTAACAATGCAACAAACCTACATGACTGTAGATGTATATCATTCCATGCTGACCATGACGGTATTTCAGTTTCGAACGTTGCAATTTCTGTTGTAATACCTAATTGATAAATTCTAGCAATTGTTGACCAATCTGCAATTTCGATATCTCTAATTTCTATTTTCAAATCTCTTTAATAAGGTTCAACTACATCTGCCTATTGTCAAGATAGATTCAACCTGACAATTCTCAACAACATGAAAAATTTTTAAAATCTTCTTGAAATAATGTTGAAAATAATGTTTGAGCTCTTTTCCAATTTTTCTTATTGATACAATACCTAACTTTAGGAGGGTTTACTTCTCCATCAATCAATCCTGCCTCTTTTAATTCTTTTAGATGTTGTGATATAGTTGATTGCGCTAATGGTAATACAACAACCAAATCTCCTGTATAACAACAGCTTTGATTGCTTAAATATTTTAGAATAATCAATCGTATTGGATGCCCCAATGCTTTTGAAAACCGTGCTAGTAATTCCGTATCTTCTGTATAATCAATATGTTGTAATGTTTTATTCATAGTTAATCGCAAATATACGATAAATATTCAATCCACAAAAAATAAATAACAAATTATGTTATTTTCATTACTATTAGAATTTTGAAAATCGAAGATTTAACTAGACACTTCTCCTCTATGAGGTTGCAGAGCATCACGAAAAGTAATCATGTCGCTTTTATTAACCGTGATAAATGCGATGCTGTACATTTCTGAAATTTGATTTGTAGCTATTTCATAAAAAGTTAACTTTTCCTTTTCAGAAAATTCTTTTAAATGAACACAATGATGTTTGGCAATCTCTAAGGCTTCATGTCCTCGAAAATCCCAAATCAATTTAATTTTTTCGTTCAATTTGTTTTTTTGACAAAGATATTCATTTCGGTATCGAAATGAATATCTCTATCATAAATTTATTAAATTCTAATCTTTTGTTTTCTTTGAAAACACAAACGTTTTCCCTCCTAAAGTTAATGTTAGACTATTCTCTTCTAGATTAAAATCTATTGTTGCTCCT
>Ga0256847_1000620_pt1 | contig 21486 bp, 14 predicted proteins | sample TeddybearmetaG_FD_189099 | JGI IMG/M metagenome (GOLD analysis project Ga0256847, IMG submission 189099) | Hydrothermal vent microbial communities from East Pacific Rise, Pacific Ocean - Teddybear | ecosystem: Environmental > Aquatic > Marine > Hydrothermal vents | place: Pacific Ocean: East... | reverse complement strand
AGAAGGAATTGGCGCTCCAATCGAAGAAGGAAATTACTACCAAGATATACCAGTAGAATATTTTAACCGAAGAAAACAAGAAGAAGGTTCACAAAACGTCATCGCTTTTATTAAAGGAAGTGAAAAACCAGACGAAATAATTGTACTCTCGGCACATTACGATCATGTTGGAACACGTGGCGATCAAATTTATAATGGCGCCGACGACGATGGTAGTGGTACCGTTACTTTATTAGAAATGGCACAGGCCTTTCAAAAAGCAGTAAAAGATGGTAACGGCCCCAAACGTTCGATACTTTTTCTACATGTTACAGGAGAAGAAATTGGTTTATATGGCTCTAAATATTATACCGATAATCCGCTTTTTCCTTTAGAAAATACAGTTTGTAACCTTAACACCGATATGATTGGTCGTATAGATCCAGATAAAATTGACACCCCAAATTATATTTATTTAATCGGAAGCGATAAACTAAGTCAGGTACTACACGATGTTTCAGAAGATGTAAATAAAAAATACATCAACCTAGAAATAGACTATGTATACAACGACGATAACGACCCTAATCGTTTTTACTATCGCAGCGATCATTATAATTTTGCGAAGCACAATATTCCGGTAATCTTTTACTTTAATGGTACACATGCCGATTATCACCAACCAAGCGATACTCCCGACAAAATTGAATATGAGCTAATGGCAAAACGCGCCCAACTTATTTTCTTAACCGCTTGGGAAGTTGCTAATCGCGACGAACGCATTACTGCCGATAAACTTAAGGAATAAGCCTTTTTTATTTATTATTTACGCTATTTGAGTGCTAAATTTTTAATTTGGTGTATCGAAAACAAGTAAATTATTCATCTATTTTTGAATTATTATTTGGGCATTCCCCTTCTACGCTAAAGCTACGAAGCGTCAGGCTGTACGCGCTACACGGTAGCTTGCTTCCATCCTTAATGCAAAAAGTACTGTCATTCAGAAGGAGGAACGACAAATGTCATTCCGACAGAGCGAGGAACGAGCGACGAGGAATCTCATCTTATCATTCCAAAGGAGAAACAACTAAAGAATCTCCTAAATAGTATCATCTAGAAAATTCCAATTAGCATTAAAATTAGTTATCATAACATCTTTTTTTATTCTACTCCAGCCTTTTATTTGTTTTTCTCTTTTAATAGCATCTTCTATTTCAAAAAAATGCTCATAATAAATCAAATAAAAACATTTATATTTTGCTGTAAATGATTTCGAAAAAGGGAGCGGATTTTTATGATAATACAATCTCTCTTTAAGATTATTTGTAACTCCTGTATATAAAACTGTCTTTACTTTATTAGTAAGAATGTAGACAAAATAATTATGCGTCCCTTTTGTTTTCATCTTTTAAAATTACAAAAAAAATAGTGTAGAGATTCTTCGCTACGCTCTGAATGACATTTGTCATTCCGAATACAATGAGGAATCTCATTCCACAAAAAAAGCCCCTCGAAAACGAGAGGCTTTAATTTTGGGTGGAAGATCGGTTTCGAACCGACGACCTCCTGAACCACAATCAGGCGCTCTAACCAACTGAGCTACAACCACCAGGTATTTTATTATGCTATTTACATCAAATAGCGAAGATTCTAATTCTTAAACTATTGTAGAAAAAGAGGGTCTTCATTCGCCTAAGCAATACAGCGTATTGCGTAGGAGGGGGCAAATATAAATCATTTACAACTGTTCCGCAATACAATTCTTAAAGAAATTTACATCAAATCGTATACCGAATTTACAGCTACATATCGCTCTACAGTAAAGCCTTCTGCATACTCAGTTCCTATTAATCGACCTAGGTCTTGTGCACGATACGTAATACTATCCTTAAAGTTTGTCGACGAAATAGGCGTATCGGGTTCATTAGCATCTTGTTTATAAAACTGACTCGCATAGGCAAACACAGCTTCTAACTTTTTATCCATAAATCCGCTAACATCTACCACAAAATCGGGTTCTAGATTTTTCCACTGTATATAATGATAAACATGTTTCGGTCTCCAAGGTTCTTGCCATTCATCTTCGCCATTAAACTTGGTGTCAATTTTCACCAACCCGCTTAAAAAACAAGCGTCACTTACCAATTTACTTCCTTTTCCATGATCTATATGCCGATCATCAATTGCATTACAAAAAACTATTTCGGGACGGTATTTTCGAATAAACTTTATCACCTCCAACTGATTTGCTTTATTGTTTTCAAAAAAACCATCAGCCAACTCTAAGTTATCACGCGTAACTGCGCCTAATATTTTCGCAGCAGTTTCAGCTTCGGCATCCCTAATTTCGGCAGTACCACGTGTACCTAATTCGCCTCTGGTTAAATCGAGGATTCCTACCTTTTTTCCACTGTGTATTTCCTTAGCAAGCGTAGCGCCACAACCCAATTCTACATCGTCGGGATGCGCGCCAATTGCAAGTATGTCTAGTTTTATCATATTTTTTATTTAAAAAGAAGCTTTAACTTCTGCTAAGGCTTGCTCAAAATCTGCTTTTAAGTCGTCAACTTCTTCTATTCCTACCGAAAATCGTATTAATTCATCTAAAATTCCTTGTTCTCTACGTTCTTCAGGTGTCAATAAAGCGTGTGATGTCTTTGCTGGCGACAACATAGTCGACTCAACTCCCGCCAAACTCATCGATGGTTTTATAAGCTTCAATGCTTTTAAAAATGCAGTAGCATCAATTCCCTCAACAAATTCAAACGATAACATACCTGTATAACCGGTCATTTGTTTTTTTGCAAGTTTATGTTGTGGATGCGATTTTAATCCTGGATAATATACCGTTGCTATAGCTTCATGTTTCTCTAACCATTTTGCAATCTTCTTAGCATTTTTATTATGTTTTTTTACTCGAATAGCCATCGTCTTAATACTTCGTTCGAGCATCCATACGGTAAAGTCGCTTAAGTTTCCGCCTAAGTTTTTACCCAAACCCCAAATCTTCTGAATATGTGCTTCTGAAGCCGCTACAGCTCCTGCACTAATATCACTATGCCCACCCATGTATTTCGTTGCACTATGTATAATAATATCGATTCCGAAGTCATGTGGATTCTGATTAATAGGCGAAGCAAAGGTGTTATCAATCATAGAAACTAAACTATGCTCCTTTGCTATTTTAGCAATCATTTTCAAATCGGTAATAACCATTAACGGGTTAGAGGGTGTTTCAATATAAATAACTTTAGTATTAGACTGAATCGCTTTTCGAAAATCGGCTTCGTCTAAACTTTCTGAAAAACTATATTCAATTCCGTATTTCTGAAACTGCTCGGTGACCAAATTATAACTTCCGCCGTATAACGAAGGCTGCAAAACAACATGATCTCCAGTATTTAAAAAAGCCAATAATGTCGTGCTAACTGCTGCCATCCCACTGCTAAAAATCATTCCTGCTTCGGTATGCTCCAACCTCGCAACTTTTTTAGACAATGCTTCCTGATTTGGTGTATTAAAATAACGCGGATAACGCATTACAGCAACATCATCGAAGGCATACGAAGTCGATAAATAAATTGGAGAAATGGCGCCTTTAAATTGTTCATCCTTTATCTCTCCAACATGTACACAGGTAGTATTAATGCCGAGTTTTTTATGTTTCATTTTATAATTTTTTTTTTGGGATACTAAAGTACAAAAGTTTAGGTTAAAACTTCCAAGCAACAACACGAGAAATTTTATTTCCTAATTCTAATGGTATTGTTTTAATTTTAGTTGCTCCTAATTTTTCTAAAGAAGTATGCATACTCTTTACAAGTGCAAATTTCGAGACTAAAATAGTAAACCATTCACTTTTATCTTTATTCAATGAGCTTTCGTATAAATAATTATGCAGAAATGCTTTCTCGCCTCCTTTATAACATAACTCTTGTTGGCTACCGCTAAAATTACGAACTAACGTATCTTTATTAGAAATACCCTTTATTTTTTGCAAACTTGCTTCATTTGCTTCTTCTTGTGATTTATAAAATGGCGGATTGCTCATTGTTACCATAAAAGTGTCGTCTTCATTAATAACATCTTTAAAAATGTGCTCATTATTTGGCTGAAAACGCAATTCAATTTGTTTAGTCAACTCATTTTCATCAACGATTTTTTGTGCACTTTTTAGTGAATTTTTATCAATATCACTTGCAACAAACTGCCACGAATTTACTGCACTCCCAATTAAAGGATAAATACAACTAGCGCCTGTACCAATGTCGAGTATCTTAACTTTTTTATTTGGTGATATTCCTTTAATTAATTCGGAAACGATATCGATATAAGCACGCCTGCTGGGTATTGGCGGACAAAGATTAGCATCTGGAAAATCCCAAAAACGAATGCTATATTCTGAAAATAAAATTGCTCGATTCAACTTTTTGACTGCTTCAGGGATTGCAAAATCTATAGTCTCTGTTCCGTATTTATTTACAAACACCCATTCTTTAAGCGGCGAATAGGCTTCACATAATTTTTCAAAATTATAACTGTTCGTTAATGTACTTTTTGAAGTATTGGTTTTCATAAAAAAAAGTTTTGCTACGCGAAAATAGAGAAACTAAAATAAACTTCTATTAATAACTATTTTTGCAATAGCATTGCATCATAAATTTTTTACCTTTGCTTTATGAAAATAATGGCAATACTATTATCTGTTTACTTTTTGGTACTCAATTTTACGCCTTGTAGTGATACGGATCAACTTGCCAACGATTCACATACTGAAATTGTAAGTGGTTTTGATAATAACCACGACCACAGCGCTTCAGATCTCTGCTCTCCTTTTTGTCAGTGCCACTGTTGCCATGTTCATACAATAGATTTTGGCGTAACTACTTTCGAACCAATTGTAAACACAATTTCTTCGAAAGTGTTTTTTCATATTGATAATGTTGGCGAAGACTTTCTACACACTATTCTACATCCTCCTAGAGTATAATTTAAACTTTATTTAGGATACCTATATCCTTTTATGACTAAACTTTAGTCAATTTATATTTCAAAAACCACACTTATACAAAGGTTTTTGAGAAGTTTAACTGTATTAACTCTTAGTATAATGATTAATAAAATCATTCATTTTTCTATCAATAATAAATTTATTATTGGTTTATTCATTCTTGTTTTAATTGGTGCCGGAACCTATTCGATGTTAACCATAAAACTAGGCTCTGTTCCAGATATTACAAACAATCAGGTGCAAGTAATTACCGTAGCTCCAAACCTAGGAACCGAAGATATTGAACAATTTGTAACCTACCCCATCGAGCTTGCTGTAGCAAATTTACCAAGTGTTATTGAATTACGCTCTGTATCGCGATTCGGGCTTTCGGTTGTAACCATCGTTTTTAAAGACGATGTAGGCACCTATTTACCACGGCAATTGGTTCAGGAAAAATTAACCGAAATACAGGAAGATATTCCCGAAGGTTTTGGAAAACCCTTTATGGCTCCCATTGCAACGGGTTTAGGTGAAATCTACCAATACGCTATTGTTCCAAAAAAAGGTTTTGAACACACCTATTCTCCAACTCAAATACGCACCATACAAGATTGGATTGTAAAACGCCAGATGGCATTAGTGCCTGGTGTGGTTGAAATAAATTCCTTTGGCGGAAATGTAAAACAATATGAAATTGCTTTAAATCCGAACCGCTTAAACAGCATGGGGATTAGTATAAGTGAAGTCTTTGAGGCTTTGGAAACAAATAACTCAAATACTGGAGGCGCCTATATTGAAAGAAATCATCAAGCTAATTTTATACGTGGTGAAGGTCTTATTAGAACAATAAAAGATATTGAAAACATCGTTATTGAAAATAATGAAAACACTCCAATCTTAATAAAAGATGTCGCCGATACAGTGCGCTTTGGATCTTCAGTACGCTTTGGTGCTTCAACGCAAGACGGACAAGAATCGGTTGGTGGACAAATATTAATGCTGAAGGGTGAAAACCCCAATGAAGTCATAAAAAACGTACAGAAACGAATTGCAACCATTCAAAAATCATTACCTGAAGGGCTCGAAATAAAACCCTTTTTAGATAGAAGTGATCTCATTGCTCGAACGACTAGCACGGTTTCAAAAAATCTACTAGAAGGCGCTTTAATCGTTGTTTTTGTACTTGTTTTTTTATTAGGAAGCATCCGCGGAGGCTTACTTACTGCTTCTATTATTCCGCTGTCACTCCTCTTCGCTTTTATCTTAATGCGAGTTACGGGTGTTTGGGCAAACTTGATGTCCTTAGGCGCCATCGATTTTGGTATTATTGTAGATGGGGCAGTGATAATTGTTGAAGGAACCGTACATCATATTCAGCAGCGTGTCCAAAAAAATAAAGAAGATTTCTCCTCAAAAGAAATGGATAAACTTGCCTATAAATCGAGTAGCATGATGATGAACTCGGCTTTCTTCGGACAATTAATCATCTTAATCGTTTTTACACCAATTTTATTTTTAACAGGCGTTGAAGGAAAAATGTTTCGTCCTATGGCGTTCACCTTCGGTTTTGCTGTATTAGGTGCATTATTACTTTGCTTGACCTATGTTCCTGTTATGACAACTCTTTTGATGAAACCTACGGCTAAAAACAATAGAACATGGTTTTCAAACCTTGAAGATTGGCTTACTCGAGTGAGTAATCGAATGATGAAAGCAATTTTTAATGTCTATAAGCCCTTAATCAACGGAGCACTAAAATTTAGGAAATCGGTAATGGCAATAACGACAGCATTATTTGTACTAGCAGTCTTTATATTTTCAACAATGGGTGGCGAATTTATTCCTAAACTAGACGAAGGCGATATTGCTATGCAAATTATTATGAAGCCTGGTAGTGCGCTTTCAGAATCTATACACGTATCTGAAGAGGTTGAAAATATTATAAAAGCAAACTTTCCTGAAGTAAAAACAATGGTTGCAAGAATTGGTGTTTCAGAAATACCAACAGATCCGATGCCCATGGATATAGCCGATTGCTTTATTATTCTAGAAAAGGACCTATCTAAATGGACATCAGCAAAAACAAAGGCTGAACTCATTAAAAAAATGCAAGAAAAGCTGAAAGTTATTGTAGGCGTTAATTTTATTTTCACACAACCAGTCGAGCTTCGTTTTAACGAATTACTTACTGGTGTTCGGGAAGATGTTGCTATAAAATTATATGGAAACGATCTCGATATTCTTGCATTTAAAGCCAATGAAATAGCTGCCATTATTAATCAAGTTGAAGGTGCTGCCGATGTTCGTGTAGAAGCCACCAATGGCTTACCGCAAATTACGGTAACCTATCAAAGAGAAAAATTGGCAAAGTATGGTTTAACAATCGACAAGCTAAACAGCTATGTGAGTACTGCCTTTGCAGGTGCACATGCAGGCGTAATTTTTGAAGGCGAAAAACGTTTCGATCTGGTTGTTCGATTTTCGGACACACACAGAAAAAGTATTGATGATTTAAAAAATCTATTTGTAGATCTACCGAATGAAACGGCTCAAATTCCGCTTAAAGAATTAGCAAATATCAGTTATAAACCCGGACCCATGCAAATTTCTCGCGACAATACGTATCGCAGGGTTTCTATTGGAGTAAATGTTAGAGATCGAGATGTTGAGTCGATGGTTGAAGAAGTGCAACAAAAATTAGAGGCAGAACTTACGTTACCCGACGGGTATTTTATTGAATATGGCGGTTCTTTCGAAAACCTGAAACGTGCAAAAGAACGATTAACCATTGTGGTTCCAATTGCATTATTTTTAATATTCATTCTCTTATATTTTGCCTTAAACTCAGTAAGTCAGGCAACCATGATTTATATGGCTGTACCACTAGCAGCAATTGGTGGAATTGTGAGTTTATCGCTACGCGGAATGCCTTTCAGCATTTCGGCTGGTGTAGGTTTTGTAGTATTATTTGGTGTAGCAGTTCTTAACGGACTCGTGTTGGTAAGCCGATTTAACAGTCTAAAAATGGAAGGTCTTACTAATTTAAAAGAACGAATAGTATTGGCTACCAAAGAACGGTTACGTCCCATATTATTAACAGCCATTGCAGCAATTATGGGCTTTTTGCCTATGGCGATATCATCATCTGCTGGCGCCGAAGTACAACGACCATTGGCAACGGTAGTAATAGGCGGACTATTATCGTCGACATTATTAACCTTGTTGGTTGTGCCCGTTTTATATTTTTTAGTTGAACGCAAATCGCAAGAAAGAAAAAACAAAAAAATGAATAAAATAGTTATACATATTTTAGTTATAGCTTTTCTAGCATTCTCAGGAATTCAGAGTGCAAATGCTCAAGAAAATATACAAAAAATTACTATTGAAGAAGCTGTTTCGATTGCTTTTAAAAACAATCCGAATATAGAGGCAGCAAATCTTGAAATTGAAAAACAGATGAGTTTAAAGAAAACAAACTTCGATCTTGGTAAAACATCGATTAGTTATTCGCGCGGACAAATAAACGCTTTGCAAACAGATTATGAATGGACTATTTCGCAAGATTTCAAGTTTCCAACGGTTTACGTTGCACGGTCAAAACTTCAAAAAGAGAACATAATGCTGAGTGAGGTTTCATTGGCATTTCAAAAAAATAAATTAGAACGTGATGTCCGAGCAACTTACATGCAATTGCTATATGCAAAAAGTCTTTTTTTACAGATACTAGAACTAGAAAATGAATTTAAGAATTTTGCGCTAATTGCTGAAAAACGCTTTGAAGTAGGCGAAACAAATCTCATTGAAAAAATGGTTGCTGAAGGAAAACGTGAAGAGATTAATTTGTTAAAATCGGAAACTATATTAGACCTAGACAACCTTCAAAAACAGCTTCAGTTATTATTAAATATTGAAGATGAAATCTCTGTTTCAGAAAAAGAATTAACAAAAAGCGCTTTCAGTAATATGGAAGAAACACCCGACAAAAACGCGTATTTAAAGCTTCAGAAACAACTTATTTCAGTTTCAGAAAAAAAATACAAACTAGAAAAATCACAATTTTCTCCCGATCTATCAGCAGGTTATTTCAATCAGCAAATTGAAGGAGTTAAAAATTTTACAGGCTTTCAAGTAGGTGTAAAAGTGCCTTTATTCTTTTGGTCTCAAAAAGGACGAACACAAGCCGCTAAAAAAAATACCGAGATTGCTACAATGAAATATGAGCAAACAAAACTTGATGTAAATGTAATACTGAATGCTACTTTTCAAGAGTATCAAAAACATAAATCGTCGCTTAATTATTACGAAACAAAAGGACTGAAATTAGCTGATAAGCTATTTGTTTCGGCTAACAAAGCTTATAAAGAAGGTGAAGTTGGTTATGTAGAATATTTAGCAACCATAGAGCAAGCCATAACTATTAAAAGAAATTATTTGGAAAGGCTCAATTTGTATAACCAAACTGTAAATGAAATTAATTTTTTAACTGGAAACTATAATTAAAATGATACATATATTAAAACCAAGTGCCGCTTTTTTATTGCTATTTATAGTGTTGAGTTGCAACAACAATACACATCAAGAGAGCAACGAAATTGAGACACATGAAGAAGAAAAAAACAGTAATACAATTACATTACAATTGAAACAATTGGAGGTAATGAACATTGAATTAGGTGTTATAGAGCAAGTTAACTTAGGCGCTACCCTTAAAGTAAATGGGCAATTGGAATTGCCTCCACAAAAAATGGCGAGTGTAAGTGCTATTATTGGAGGTCGCGTACAAACTGTAAACGTAATTGAAGGCGATCTTGTAAAAAAGGGCCAAGTTATTGCGCGATTAAGCAACCCCAAATTTATAAGTATGCAACGTGAATATCTTTCAGCAAAAAGCGCTATGTCATTTTTAAAGAAAGATTATGATCGCAAAAATGAACTGTTGAAAGACGGCATCACTTCATCAAAATCTTTTGAGAAAGCAGAGGCTGCATATTTTGACGGAAAGGCTACATTGAACGCCTCAAAATCTACTTTACAATTAATGGGCTTGAGTGTTTCGACTCTCGAAAAAGGACAAATTGTATCGTCAATCCCTATTATTGCGCCCATAAAAGGGTATATTCAAAATGTGGAAGTCAATATCGGAAAATTTGTTTCTCCCGAACAAGAACTATTTGAAATTATTGATAATGAACACCTTCATATTGGTTTAAAAGTTTTTGAAAAGGACATCGATAAAATTAGTGTCAACCAAAAAATAACCTTCTCACTAACAACAAGACCTGATAAAATTTATGAAGCCGAAATTTTCGCTGTAGGGAAAGCTTTCGACTTAGATACACGCGCTGTAAAGGTGCATGCCAAAATAATTGGAAATCATGACGGTCTGCTTACAGGAATGTTTGTAGACGCCAGAATAGTTATAAATACCAAAGATGTAAACGCCTTGCCAAACGAGGCATTTGTGAGCGAAAATGGCTTAGATTACGTTTTTATTCAGAAAGAAAAAAATGACAAAGCTATCGAATTTAAAAAAATACAAGTAAACAAAGGAATATCAGACCTAGGTTTTTCTGAAGTAGTTTTTATTAATGAAATTTCTGAAAACACCATTCTTGTAATTAAAGGAGCGTATTATATAAATGCCGAATTAAACAAAGGCGAGTTTGAAGAACATGACCATTAAAAATATTGAATTGATGAAAAAAGAGATAGAACAAATACTTGAAAAAAATGGCATACGTGTTACTGCAATGCGTTTGTTAATTTATAAATTTCTTTCAGAAAAACAAATTGCAGTTACATTAAGCGATATTGAAAATGCTTTTGAAAAAGCAGATAGAACAACGCTTTACAGAACTATAAAAACTTTTGAAGAAAAAGGCATTGTTCATAAAATTGATGACGGTTCAGGAATTACTAAATACGCCTTGTGCGAAGAAAATTGCAATTGCGAAATTGAAACCGATTTACACTTACACTTTCATTGTAACAATTGCAACGAAACGGTGTGTTTGACTGATCATAAGATTCCACAAATTAAAGTGCCTGAAGGATTTGTTTCAGAAAATGTAAACTTAGTAGTAAAAGGAATTTGCGATAAATGTAGCTGACAATAATTGCACTTCTGTTGCATACCTCATTATTGTATTTTTAAAAAATAAAATAATAACTAATGAGCAATGAAAACGAATGTAAGGATGGTGCATGTGCCATAGATTTTACAAAAGATACCAAGCCAAAAGGAATAATTCTTATAAAAAAAGAATATCTAATTCCTATTCTCGGGTTTCTTTTTTTAGTTCTCGGAATTGCTTTCGATTTTTTTGACGCCTCATTTTTTAAAAACTACATTGCCCTAAGTTGGTTTGGAGTTATATACCTATTTGTTGGCGGTCCTATTGTTTTAAGAGCGTTTAAACTTCTAATTAAAGGAGATATTTATAACGAATTTGTTTTAATGTCGGTTGCTACCATTGGTGCTTTTATAATAGGATCTTATGCCGAAGGTATAGCAGTAATGTTATTCTATGTAGTTGGTGAGTTGTTTCAAGAAGCAGCTGTTAATAAAGCAAAAAGGTCGATTGAAGCTCTGCTAAAAGTACAGGTTGAAGAGGTTATAGTTCTAAAAAATGGAGCGCAAATAATTAAACATCCTAAAAAGGTTAAAATTGGAGAAGTGATTTTAACCAAACCCGGACAAAAAATTGCATTAGATGGAATACTAGTATCTAATTTTGCAACACTTAACACAGCTGCTTTAACTGGCGAGTCGGTTCCAGATACAAAAACAAAAGGAGAAACCGTTTTAGCTGGAATGGTAAACCTCGACAAACCAATAGAAATAAAAACAACAAGTAAATATGAAGACACCAAGCTCTCTAAAATTTTAAAACTAGTACAAGATGCTGTTGGTAGAAAAGCGAAAACCCAATTATTAATTAGTCGTTTAGCAAAAATTTACACACCAATTGTGTTTTGGTTAGCTGTTGCTTTGGTAATACTTCCCTATTTTTTTATTGAAATCTATGTGTTTCAAATATGGTTTCAACGAGCTCTTATTTTCTTAGTTATTTCTTGTCCGTGTGCTTTGGTAATTTCTATACCCTTAGGATATTTTGGTGGTATTGGAGCGGGTTCAAAAAATGGAATTTTATTTAAAGGCTCCAACTTTTTAGACCTTATGACCCGTGTAGATACAGTCGTAATGGACAAAACCGGAACACTTACAAAAGGTGTTTTTGAAGTACAAGAAGTAATCGCTATTAATTTTGAAAAAAATCTTTTGTTAAAATTAGTTGCAGTTTTAGAAAGCAATTCAACACATCCTATTGCTGAAGCCATTGTAAAATATGTGAAGGTTGAGAATACAAATTTTATTGCTAGTAAAATTGAAGAAATTTCTGGGCATGGAATGAAAGGAAAAATTAATGATTATGAAGTATTAGCTGGCAATCTAAAATTATTAGAAAAATTTAATATTCCTTTTGATAATGCTTTATTTTTAAATACTGAAACAATTGTTGTAATTGCTATTAACAACATATATGCAGGTTATATTTCGATTGCAGATACTATTAAAGATGATGCGAAAGATGCTATAAATGCTTTGCATCGTATAAAAAAAATAACCGATATTATAATGTTATCGGGTGATAAACAACAAGTTGTTGATGAAATTGCAACTCAATTAGGTATCGATAAGGCTATTGGTGGATTATTGCCAGAAGGTAAAATAAATGAAGTAGAGAAGCTAAAGAAACAAGGTAAAACAATTGCTTTTATTGGTGATGGAATAAATGATGCTCCTGTAATTACACTTTCAGATGTAGGAATGGCTATGGGCGGTTTGGGTAGTGATGCAGCCATTGAAACTGCCGATGTAATTATACAAACCGACCAGCCTTCAAAAATTGCGACTGCAATACAAATTGGAAATGCTACAAATAAAATTATTTGGCAAAATATTTACCTTGCTCTCGGTGTTAAAATTCTTGTTTTAATTCTTGGTGCACTTGGTATGGCAACCATGTGGGAAGCTGTAATTGCAGATGTGGGTGTGGCTTTATTAGCTATATTAAACGCTGTAAGGTTGCAAAAAATGTCTTGGTGATATCCTTAAAAATTAAATTAAATAAATTTATCTTTACGTTTTTGAAAAAATATGACTTTATTAATCATTAACATAAAACAACTCCTTCAAGTACGAGATAATGCGCCAAAAAAAGTAAGCGGAATTGAAATGAAGGAGCTTCCAAAAATAAACAATGCCTGGTTACTTATTGAAAATGATTGCATAGCCGATTTTGGTTCTATGGAAACACCTCCGACAGTTGAAGTTTCAAAAACTATAAATGCTATGGGTAAAATTGTGCTTCCTGCTTGGTGCGATTCGCATACTCATATAGTTTATGCAGGGAATCGTGAACAAGAATTTGTCGATCGTATTAACGGACTTTCATACGAGGAAATTGCAAATAATGGTGGTGGAATTTTAAACAGTGCTAAAAAATTACAAAACACTTCTGAAGATGATCTCTATCTTCAATCTGAAAAACGATTGCAAGAAGTAATGAAGTTAGGGACCGGCGCCATTGAAATAAAAAGTGGTTACGGACTCACAACCGAAGCCGAACTAAAAATGTTGCGTGTTGCAAAGCGTCTTGGCAAAAATTATTCGATTACTGTAAAAACTACATTTTTAGGAGCGCATGCACTTCCGCAGGAATATAAAAACAATAAAGAAGGGTATCTCAATTTAATCATTAACGAAATGCTTCCGAAAGTTGCCGAAGAAAACCTAGCAGATTTTGTTGACATCTTCTGCGAAGTTGGCTATTTTTCTGTAGATGATACTAACAAAATACTTTCCGCAGCAAAAAAATATAAACTTATTCCAAAAATACATGTCAATCAATTTAATGCAATTGGCGGTGTACAAGCTGGTGTAATGCAAGATGCGCTAAGTGTCGACCATCTTGAGGTTTTGACTTCCGAAGATATTTCAGTGTTAAAAAATAGTAATACGATGCCTGTAGCACTTCCCTCCTGCTCGTATTTTTTGAGTATCCCGTATACGCCTGCAAGACAACTAATTGACGCCGGGCTACCACTCGCTCTTGCTACCGATTATAACCCTGGGTCAACTCCAAGCGGTAATATGAATTTTGTTGTTTCTACGGCTTGTATTAAAATGAAAATGACACCTGAGGAAGCTATAAATGCAGCAACAATAAACGGTGCATATGCAATGAATATTAGCGAAACACATGGTAGTATTACACGGGGTAAAAAAGCTAATCTCATTATTACAAAGCCTATCCCCTCTTACGGTTTTCTACCCTATGCTTTTGGCAGTGATTTAATTGACACTGTTATTATTGACGGTGAGGTGGTTTAGTTGATGTACCCTTAATACAATTCCTTCGGAATCACTCAGGGTACTTTTACAGAAAAGGTCATTAAGTGTTCGCAAAAAGCGAACGTATCGAAATGACCAATTTATATCACTCAAATCCCTTTTTCTTTAATAATGGTCCGATTTCGGGGCTACGACCAAGAAATTCTTTATATAAATCCATTCCCGATTTTGATCCTCCAGAAGCTAGCATAGCCCGATATTTTTTAGCAAGAGTAGGATCAAAAATATTTCCTGTTTTTTTAAATTCGGCAAAAGTATCGGCATCCAATACTTCACTCCATAAATAACTATAATATCCTGAAGAGTAGCCACCAGAAAAAATATGTGCGTAATAAGTACTTCTATATCTTGGTAAAATTTCATTAATTAAACCTATATCGCTCATGGCTTCTTTTTCGAATGTCACTACATCTTTTTCATTTGGCTCTGTCATCGAATGCCAATTCATATCTAAATAAGCCGCAGCCATATACTCTACAGTTCTAAAGCCTTCATTAAAACCATTGGCTTCATTCATTTTATTTATCATAGAATCAGGTATCACTTCTCCAGTTTGATAATGCTTTGCATATAATGCCAATACTTCTGGCTCGCTCATCCAGTTTTCCATTACTTGCGACGGAAACTCTACAAAATCACGAGGCACATTTGTACCCGATAATGAGCCATATTTTACATTAGATAATAATCCGTGAAGTGCATGACCAAATTCATGAAACATCGTTTGCGCTTCTCTAAAAGATAAAAGTGAAGGAGTATCATCGGTTGGTGGTGGAAAATTAAAATTGTTTGTCACTATAGGGGTAACAAAACCCTCAACATTCGATTGTGGACGAAGCTCATTCATCCATGCTCCGCCACGCTTACTTTCACGCGTAAAGAAATCCATATAAATAACACCAATATGTGTTCCATCGGCTTCCAAAACTTCATATACTTGTTGGTCTTCATGCCATTTTGGAGCATCTTCCATTAGTTTAAACGTCATTCCGAATAACTTTTCAGCTAACATAAAAGCACCTTCTCGAACGGCATTAAACTCAAAATACGGACGGGTTTCATCTTCATTAAAATTATAACGTTTTGCTCTAACTTTAGCAACATAATAACGCCAATCGCTTCCGCGGAAAGTTCCTTCAACACCTTCACTTTTCATCATATCATCTAAATCCTTGCGATCTTTCTTTGCCATTTCAATAGCCGAAGGCCAAAGTTTTCCCATCAAGTCATATACATTATCTGGGTTTTGTGACATGTTATCAGAAAGTACATAATCGGCATGCGATTTATACCCTAATAAATTTGCTTTTTCAAGGCGTAAGGAAGTCATTTCAAGAATGATATCCTTATTATCTTTTTCGTTGTCATTATTACCCCGAAGTGCATAACCCTGAAATAATTTTTCTCTATAATCTCTATTTGAAGAGCCTTGTAAAAAAGGATTAATACTTGGGCGCTGTAATGTAAAAACCCATCCAGATTCATGTCCGCGTTTTATTGCTTCAGCTGCAGCTGAAGCTTTAAGGCTTTCAGAAATACTTCCTAAATCTGCTTCATTTTCGACATAGGTTTCAAAACTATTTGTTTCATCTAAAAGGTTATCGCCAAAGCTTGTAGAAAGCTCCGATAGGCGCTTATTAATTTCCTTTAAACGCTCCTTATTTTCCCCTTCTAAGTTAACACCGGCACGTACATAATCTTTATAAGTTTTCTCTAGTAAAAATAATTCTTCAGCAGACAAAGACAGACTTTCGCGCTTATCATAAACGGTTTTAATTTTCTTAAACAAATCTTCATTCAACGAAATATCATCGAAATGAGCAGTTAACTCAGGTGAAAGTGCTTTACGAGTTTCTTTTAAAATAGCATCAGTATTTGCAGAACTTACAGCAAAAAATGTATTGGCAAAACGTTTTAAAATTGCACCACTACCTTCTAGAGCTTCAATTGTGTTTGCAAAAGTAGCTTCATCGGTATTATTAATGATTTTATCAACTTCAATTTTATGAAGTTTAATTGCTTCTCTCCCAGCAGGTAAATAATCTTCACTTTTAATTTTGTCGAAAGGAGGAACACCAAAAGGAGTGTCCCACTCAGCTAATAAAATATTTGAAGGCATTTCGGTTTCTGTTTTTGGTTCGTCTTTACATGAATTAAAAAGAAATAATCCTAAACATGCAATAAGGAGTGTTTTGTACATTTTGATTGAATTTTAGTGGACTAATTTACAATTTTTCATTTAAACCAAATAGTTAAAATTTTATGTTTAATTTTGGTCTTCAAAATAAACTACTATGCAAAAACAACTTATAGAATGTGTGCCAAATATTAGTGAAGGGCGCGATTCAAAAATTATACAAACCATTGCACAAACTGTCGAAACAGTTGAAGGTGTTAAACTCTTAGATGTTGATCCTGGAAAAACTACCAACCGAACGGTAATTACATTTGTAGGAGAACCTGAAGCTGTTATTGAAGCAGCTTTTAGATTAATAAAAAAAGCTTCTGAACTTATTGATATGAGTAAACACAGTGGTGAGCACCCTCGTTTTGGTGCAACCGATGTTTGTCCATTAGTTCCCATTTCGGGAATTAGCTTAAATGAAGCTGCCGTTTATGCTCATAAACTTGGTGAACGCGTAGGGAAAGAACTTGGCATTCCAGGATATTTTTATGAAAATGCTGCTAAAGAAGAAAAACGAAAAAACTTAGCTAATTGTCGTGCGGGCGAATATGAAGGCTTGGTAAAAAAACTATCTGACCCAGAATGGAAACCCGATTTCGGACCTACAGAATACACCGAAAGTGTTGCTAAAACAGGATTTACTGCAATTTCGGCACGGGATTTTTTAATTGCTTATAATATCAATTTAAACACAACCTCAACTCGAAGAGCCAATGCTATTGCTTTTGATATTCGAGAAGCAGGACGTGTAAAACGTGAAGGAAATCCGATAACTGGAAAAAAGGTAATGGACCAAAATGGAGAACCTGTTCGTGTTCCTGGAAAGTTAAAAGCTGTAAAAGGTATTGGTTGGTATATCGATGAATACGGAATTGCACAAATCTCGTATAACCTTACCAATATTTCGATAACTTCTATGCATGTTGCTTTTGACGAAACCTGTAAAGCTGCCGAAGAAAGAGGACTTCGCGTAACGGGCTCAGAGTTAATTGGACTCATTCCATTGCAAGCAATGCTAGACGCTGCTGATTATTTTTTAATTAAGCAGGAACGTTCGTTAGGTATTGCTGAAAGTGAAAAAATAAAGATTGCTGTAAAATCACTTGGACTAGACGACCTAAAACCTTTTAATCCTTCAGAAAAAATTATCGAATATATGCTCGGTAATGATGAAAAAAAACTCATTGATTTTAAACTTGATGATTTCGCCGATGAAACAGCCGGCGAATCTATGGCGCCAGGAGGTGGCTCGATTGCTGCGTATGTTGGTGTTTTAGGTGTTTCACTAGGGACCATGGTTGCAAACCTTTCGGGGCATAAAGCAGGTTGGGATGATAAATGGAAATACTTTTCAGAATGGGCAGAAAAAGGGCAGGCTTATAAAAAGAAACTCTTATATTTAGTCGATGAGGATACCAATGCGTTTAATAAAATTATCGATGGATTTAGAATGCCGAAAGATAGTGACGAAGAAAAAGTAGTAAGAAAGCAAGCCATTGAAGATGCTACAAAATACGCTACCGAAATTCCGTTTCAAGTTATGGTAACTGCCTATAACTCGATGGAAGTTATGCAAGCTATGCTAAAAGAAGGTTTGCAAAGTTCTTTGTCAGATGCTGGTGTAGGAGTTCTTTGTGCTAGAACCGCAGTAATTGGTGCTTACTTTAATGTTCGTATTAATGCAAAAGATATTAAGGATCGTGTTTTTGCTGATGATATAATTTCGCGAGCAGAAAAAATATATCAAGCAACGATAAAGATTGAAACCGAAACAATGGAGTTAATTGATAGTAAGATGTAAAAACTATGTCAATAAAAATTATTCCTTTTCAAGAAAAATTTTCAAAAGTATTTTATGACTTAAATATAGAATGGTTAGAAACATATTTTTATGTTGAAGAGTACGATCGTGAGGTTTTAAGTAAGCCTCAAAAATATATACTTGACACAGGTGGGCATATATTTTTTGCTGTCGAAAACAATAAAGTTTTAGGTACTGTTGCGCTTATGCCATATTCTGAAGGTGTTTTTGAACTTACAAAAATGGCTGTTTTACCTTCACAACGTGGTAAAAAAATAGGGCAACAACTAATGCAATATTGTATCGATTTTGCAAAAAACCATAAATCAAAGTCCCTAATATTATATTCGAATACAATCTTAGAAAACGCTATTTATATTTATCGAAAGTATGGTTTTGTCGAAATTACTGTAGAACCCGATTGCCCATACGAACGTTGTAATATTAAAATGGAAATGGTTTTTAGAGATTAAATAGATAGTTTCATAATGGTAATTAACTACTTCGTTATATTAGTTTCTAGTCGAGTGCAGTCGAGACCTTTTTATATGTTATATAGTTCTCGACTGCGCTCGAACAGACAAATCATAGTTAGTTTTTTCTAACTAAACTTGATTTTTTCTATCTTTATTCTGAAAAAACGCTCTAATTATGAAAAAAGTAGCCTTCCTTTTACTCGTTACGTTAACACTAATTTCTTGTAAAGAAAAACAAACTGAAGAGAATATTACTGAAACTCCTTCCGAAGAAGTCAAAACCGATATTGAAAATAGTTTAAATATTTTACCTATCTCTCATGCAACTATGATTCTTGAATGGGATGATAAAATACTATATATCGACCCTGTTGGTGGCGCCGATGCTTTTAAAAATTATCCAAAAGCCGACCTTATACTTATAACCGATATTCATGGTGACCACTTTAACCTCGAAACCCTGGAAGCAGTAAGCAACTCGAAAGTGAAAATAATAGTACCTCAAGCTGTTGCTAATAAACTTCCTGAATCATTTGATGCGCAAATTGATGTACTAAATAATGGCGATACCAAAGAACGTTATGGCTTTATGGTTGAGGCAATTCCGATGTATAATCTTCGAGAAGAGGCTTTAAAGTTTCATGAAAAAGGCCGTGGAAATGGCTATGTAATCGAAAATAATAATATGCGTGTTTATATTTCTGGCGACACCGAAGATATTCCTGAAATGCGTGCCTTAAAAGATATTGACATAGCTTTTGTTTGCATGAATTTACCTTATACAATGACCGTCGAAAGTGCCGCCGATGCCGTTTTAGAGTTTCAACCAATAACTGTTTATCCGTATCATTATCGAGGTACTGAAGGTATGAGCAATGTTTCAAAATTCGACTCAATTGTAAAGGTTAATAACCCAAATATTACGGTAATTCAATTAGAATGGTATAAACCATAAAACGCTTCTTTTTTATACTAACCTTTATTGTAATAAGAAAAGCCTATCTTTATTTCTGAAAAAAAAATGCTAATAAATCATGCTATGAAAAAAAATAAAATTGCAATTGCTGCTATGCTTTTGTTTGGAATCTCTTTCATATTAGTTTCAAATTTAAACCTTACTAAAAATGAAAAAGAACTTTCAAATGAATCAAGGCCAATAGAACAATATCCACACGAATGGATGTATAATCAGCGGGCATATCCTGATAATATAATAAATTCAGAAGCAATAAAAAAAGCTATAATTCAGGCTAAAAACAACATTTCTAAAAAAAGCACATTAGGTGGTTCCGACTGGCAACTTGTTGGTCCGGTAAACACGGGAGGACGAATTACCGACCTTGCCATCTCGCCTGATAATGATGATGTTTTGTATATAAGTACAGCTGTTGGAGGCGTATTTAAATCGACTGACAAAGGTGTAAATTGGACACCCATTTTTGATGAAATTGGAAAACCATCGATTGGAAATATTGAAATCGCTCCCTCAGATTCACAACGTATTTATGTTGGTACAGGCGAAGCAAATGGAAGCGCAACTTCAGGAGCATTTTTTGGCGATGGTGTTTATCGATCTGAAGATGCTGGTGGGACATGGACGCATACCGGCTTAGACGACAGTCATCATATTGCACGAATTGTTGTAGACCCTACAAATCCTGATCGTGTTTTTGCTGCTGCAACTGGAAAACTATACGGTTATAACATCGAAAGAGGAATTTACAGAACAACAAATGCTGGTACCGATTGGGAAAAAGTATTGTTTGTTACCGACTCAACCGCAGCGGTTGATATTGTTATGAATTCTGTAAATACTGATATTCTTTTCGCGGCTATGTGGGAACGAACTCGCAAACCTTGGCAACGCGATTATGGCGGTGTTACTTCTGCTGTACATCGATCTACAGATGGTGGTGATACGTGGGAATTACTTACAAATGGATTGCCTGCTGTTTCACCAAATACAGGACGAATTGGATTGGCAATTTCAGAATCAAATCCGTCGACAATTTACGCCAGATATACCACAAACGAAATAACAAATGTATTTAACGGACTCTATAAATCGACTGATAATGGCGATTCGTGGTCATTAATAACTCTTGGAGCAATAAGCGATGTCGACGCATCTTTTGGTTGGTATTTTGGAAATATTAGGGTACACCCTACAGATGAAAATGAGGTTTTTGTACTCGGGCAACGATTGTATAAAACTACTACAGGTGGAAGTTCATGGAATTCGGTTACAGGTATGCATGTCGATCATCATGCTATGGAATATTCTAGAAACAATCCGAATTTTATATTGGCTGGAAATGATGGTGGTTTGTATATTTCTGAAAACGGTGGTAGCTCATGGACACATTTTAACAACCTTCCTATTACGCAATTCTATAATATTGAAGTCGATAACACCCAACCCGAACGTTTATATGGTGGTACGCAAGACAATAATACCATTCGCACACTTACAGGTAGTGACAACGATTGGGGTTCTATTTGGGGAGGCGACGGCTTTCATGTAAATGTAGACCCAAATAATAATGATAATGTATATGCCGAGTCGCAATTTGGAAACTTAGGTCGCTCGACCGATGGTGGTTTTTCGTTTACAAGTGCCTTAGATGGTATTTC